>JACKZZ010021026.1_pt1 | contig 11016 bp, 5 predicted proteins | sample 8027871 | NCBI WGS metagenome assembly JACKZZ01 (sample SAMN15724774, study PRJNA655200) | protist metagenome | isolation source: fluorescence activated cell sorting (FACS) single amplified genomes of... | place: USA: West Boothbay Harbor, Gulf of Maine | collected 2000-07-19
TCGCCAAAACCCTCTCTGGAAAAGTGAAAAAAAGCTCCCTTAATTTTATAATATGTACATGTATTATTATTTATTTAATTTCAATATCAATTATTGAAATTAAGGGAAAAGTCTTTAGAAATGTACTAATAATCCAAGATTTTTCTACTGTCGTTAATTTTTTCAAAATAAGGTATTTCGGTGCTGTGTAATGCTAATCAGTCGTTTACATTCCCCTTATCTACTCCATCATAAAAGAAACGCTGCTACAGACGTGCTATTCTCCTATTATGCCCCTCCATGTGTCAACGAACACTTAATAAACTAAATACTATATAATATTACTATCAATTATATACAATGATATTGCTATGGTACATTGTGGTAGTATTCCTATATTATTCGTACTATCACAATGATGTGCAACCGCTATGTAAATGCCAAATTAGCAGTTTTCCGTATTATTTTTATTTAAAACACAAAACTTCCTTTCTATTTTCTCAATTCTGTATAAGTTTGTGAATAATAATAATGTGATCATACAGGTAGTAAATAATCTAAAAAAAATAGAAGAGAAAAAAACAGAATTTTTTTTAATTAATATTATTTTGCTGCACTCTAATTTCACTAATAAAAGATGATAAATTAAAATAAATACGTATACTAGTATTATTAATAACATGATGATGTAATAACAAAAATTAAACAAATCTCAAAAGTGGAATGGACGATTAATGGTATCTGGCCTTTACTCACACTATTTTCCTGCGAGCCTAAGCTGAGGTAAGACGTGCTAGCCTGGCTAGCCTTAGCTATAGCTGGGCTAGCCAGCTAGACGGGATTGCCTGGATTGCTGTGGCGAGAAATGGCGAACGGATCAATCCAGTCGAAAGCCTATTATTTAATAGTAGTAATAGCTAATTTATTATTTATAAAAGACTGTGTTGTTGTTATAATACAATAATAATAATGTAAAATTATTTTTTTTTATTAAATAATTATCTTTCTTCTTCTTCTTCTCTCTTCTTTATTATTTATTATTATTATTATTATGTACGCAACAATTTTGTCGTAAAGCCGGAATGGACTTGCATTTTTACGCCAATCTGTAAATATAGATGTAAACCCTGGTTAATATATATCAAATCTATTAAAATAAAGTGCAAAATAGCATGGATGCGTTTTGTTTAAATGCTGGAGCCCCTGGTACTTTGCCCTCTGAGCCTGGTCCTACAACATATTTACCCAAATATGTACGCAAACATGCAAACCCATCTCCAGTAAGATATATTAAACCAAAACCTTATAAACATATTGATAACGGAATTCCTGGTCCAGCAAGTTACACTTTTCCTGATGGATTGGGGAAACAGCCTTTATCCCAATATAGGAGCCCAACATCTATTAAGATGGCAAATTCTAAAAGAGTAAGTTTATTTAGTTTCGATGGATCTGTTCCTGGACCAAATGCATATGGAATTCTATCTTTACCTTCGCACGGGGGTGGTGTTATGTTTGGTCCATCTGGTGGACATAAAGAATTTAACCGCCCTAGATCAGTTAGACCGTCACAACAAGCCGCCATGGAAGCAAATACTAGACTCCCAGGGCCTGGTGCATACCATATATTATCGTCTCTTGGAAGACAAGTAGAATCAAATAAGCCATCCCCAGGTAGTGTAAGTTTTGGTTCAAGTACCAGAAAGCAGCGTAAGAAAATGTATATGGGTCACGGGGTGACAACTGTTGAAGCAACGTTAGGGGAAGGTGCTGGTTACAAATATAGTCATCCAGATATGCCATACGTACTTCGCCCACATTCACCATCTGTACATTTTGGTAGAAATGTTGTTGTAGGCGATATGCGTTTATTAAAGGTGAGACAAAGACGTGAGGCCTTAGAAGCCGAGTTAATAGAAATGAAACTAGCTGAAAAAGTGGTGGCTACACCGAAAAAAATCCAACGTGGTGGTCCAAGACGAGCGGAAAATTATGATTGGCTTCGCCCATCTACAGTATTTGGTGGTAGTAGACAAGGTAGCAGAAAAAGTGAGAGAGCACAAACAGCAAGCGAGATGATGAGAAAACGTTTTGGCAGTGCAGATTTACCAAGAAGTAGACCGTTCTCACGTGATCCTACCCCAAAATTTAGTACTAGCAGGCGCTTTAATAACAAAATACACATGCCACATAGTCCTTCCACGGCGGTTGGTTTAACCGCGCCTGGCCCACAATACGATTTACCTGAACCAACGACTGGTCCAGGTGCATACTTCCCACAGTTTACGAAGCGAACTGTGGAAATATGGCAAGATCGAGTAAAATTTGAAAATATACCGGGTCCAGGTGCATATAATACATCTATAGAACAACGTATGAATGCGATCACGGAAAGAAGAGATGAAGTTAACAAAGAAAGGCACCATTTAGAATACCAAGTTAGGGAACGTAGAAGTTTAGTCGAAGAATCTAAAGATATTGTTGAATCAGCTGCAGCTAAAATTATTCAGTTAGAAAAAGAGGTGAAAAGCTGTAATAACCTAATGATAGATTTAAATGAAAAACAAGAGAAAGCGGAGGAACGAAAAAGGAAAGCGCAAGCAGCCAAAGCAAAGAGGAAAAGAAAGGAAGAAAAGAAAGCAATAAGGGAGGGTAGGAAAATAACAGAAAAAGATAGTGGTGTTGTAGAAGAAGAAGAAGAAATGACTCCACTAGAAATTGAAATTGATGATATGCAGCGTAAAATACAAAGTAATATAAGAAGTATAAGTTTAGAAAAAAAGAGCTTGAAAAGTGCTAAAATTGAATATGAACAATGTCAAGCAGATTACATCTCAATACAGCGTCATATGCAAAGAATTAACCGCGAAGCAAATAGGTTGAACCAACCAGCGAGAGATGTTATAAGCATGAAATATGGTACCGATCCTCGCGTAAAAACTCCAGGATCAGTTTGTATGGCACAAGGTACTCGCGAAGATTCGCGTAAAATGCATCAGCCAAATATGAAAGTTAATCCAATGGCTACATTAGACAATCCAGGTCCTGGATCCTACGATATTGCTGGACGTGGACTCGATACAGACGGGGGGGTCCGGTTTAGCACTGCATTTCCAATGGACGATGTTGAATGGGTAATGCTACGTGCCAGTCGTCTGCCAGCACCAAATGAATATAAACCAGTGCCAGTGCAAGGTAAATCTCCATTGTCATCCATACGTAGCGCGCCGAGTCTAGTATTTGCAACTGCTGGTAGGGATGCTAGAAAAAAATGGTATTTCCCTGGTGCACCATCTGATTCACTGGGTAGAGAATCACCAGGTCCACAATATGTCGGTAGATCAACAATAGGGCCACAAGTATTGTCGACTATGAAAAATTCTACTGTAATAAAAATATTTTCCGGTAAAGGTGGCAGCGAACAATCAACTGTTGATGCTGTGCCAGGCCCAGGGGCATATAGGCCACCACACCAAGTATATAGTAGTGCAGTAAAGCGTTTAAGAAAGAAAAGTCCTTTGGATGAAAACAGACCAATAGTTAAAGCTAGCAAATATTATAAAGTTGGTGGGAAGAATAACACCCAACATAAACATTCACTTGTCGATACAAAATGGAGCAAGGCTCGCAAGGCTCGGCAAAACAATTAGAACGAGTGAGGATTGGCAAAAGATATCATACAACCTCTGAAAATGTAACATGCATGCTTACACACATATTTACATACATATGCTAATATATATAATGAAATCTTACTTATAAGTTAAATGAAATTTTTATAACTGTGAAAATATGAAAGTCTATTTTTAATAGATCTGTGAAATATATATATAAAAGTGATGCTCATATATATATATAATAATTATTTATAAATATTATTATATAATATATATCATATCAAAAAACGGAGGTATGCTTTTTTTTGTAAACTAAAAAGATTTCGGTGTGATAAAAATTAAAAAAATATAAAAACATACCAAATATGATAAAATATTAATTTGATTTCGTTATATCTCTGGGTGATTAATTTTCATATACTGCTAATACTATAATATAATAATCTCTTACTCATTGATTTTAAATAAAATTTTATGTACCCTGTAAATGATATTCATTGTATGATATCAAATATGAATGTAAAGTTTTCTTCTACTAGATCCATATTCGTTCCATATACATAAATAGTAGGTTGTGTCACAATTTTAACTTACTTTATGATTCGTATATATATATATAGTGCAACACTCAAAACAAATTTTTTCGTCTCCATTTCCATCTACTTAATCTGGCTTTTGCCACTTTTGCTTTGTCGATCCCTTTGCCAAATTGTTTCAATTTATTATCAATAGTATGCCAATCAATTTTATATTCACCTGGTCCAGGTGAAACCGGCTTTTTACGTTTCATGATGATTTTATCATATGATGGGAGTTTTGGAAATGCATGGGCACGGTTTCCAAATGCGACATCAGATCGACATACGCCTGGGCCACCCCCACCTTGATCTTTAGTAATAGGTTCAATTCTTGATCGTATGCGCGCGGCTGGTGCGTTGTACCTGATTGCGTATGATTTACTACCTAATCTAATTGCCATACCACCAAATGTCCCAGTTGCAAATGGATTTAATCGATATTTATCAGGACCTGGGAATTTAGATATTTCACTTTCGACTTCAATGGATGGGTTGCCCATTTTACATGATGGTATCGACTCTAAATACAAATGGCTTTTTCTAGTATCGTAATATAAAGGTTCGTTGCTTTGCAATCGATTGCGAATATCTTCAAAATTTTCTAAACGAGTTAACATAGGGGCACTAATTGTACTTTTTACATTTGGTAGAATGTATTGATTTGGGGCAGGATTGTGAAATGAATCTGTTCTGTTGTATGCCTTGTCAGATGTTTCCGTTAATTTACCAAATGGTGCACCTAATTTCTTTTTCTGAAATATTTCACTATTTACATTATTATAGGCCGAAGGACCGGGAGTATTAAAATTATCTTTAATATCTACAAATTTAGCAACTTTCAAAAATTCGCCGCCTTGTATACGTTTTTGTGGTGGCTCAACAACCCCATAAGCACCGGGGCCTGGTAAATCCATTTTGTTTGTCTCCATAGAATTCCCAACGCTTTTTGGCAAAAATCCACCAATCAAACGTTTGCGTGATTTATCTGCCATGTTGCCGTAATCATGTGGTGCAGGTTCTTTTGATGATTTTCTCACAAACATATCATCTGTAGTTAAAACTTCCCCTTTGTTGATTAAACCACCTAACTTATTTTGTTTCTCTTCAAAATTGTATGGCCTATATTTTGATGGTCCAGGATTCTGGTTTTGGCGTGTTATATTTGTGGTTGATTTATTAAACTTTGCAAGTTTTACAGATCGACGAAGTGATTTTTCACTATTATGTACATTGTAGTCATGTGGCGCAGGTGTTTCACTAAGCCATTTTTGTTTTACATCTACTATATCATCCCTACCCGCCCGTTTACTAAAGTTTGACGTTGAAACACTGTGAAAAGGTTGTTTGACGGTATCATAAGCTCCAGGACCTGGTATTTCCATTATGTGCTTTGGTAAGCCGTCTTTCGGCCGCGCCATAGCCACATAACCACTATATCGATTAAAACCACTATTTGCAAAATTATCTTTCACATCATATTTTGGGCCTGGGTTGTCATTATTGATGGAATTGTCCTGAAATCTTTCACTTTTTAAAAAAATACCGTCGGCGCGCTTTTTAACTTGGCCTTCAATTGTGTTTCTATAGTAGTCGCCTAGTTTTTTCCCTAAATTTGCTGGTGCATGGGCCCGAATTTCTAATTTTCGCCTATAAAATTTAGTATCTGGGTGTAAAGTATCCAATCTATCGCCTTTTTCCCCATATAAATGAGGGTATTCTTCTACTGCAGTTAAATGCTTAATATTTGAGCGTAAAGTTGGCGTTGAACCATATTGTCTTGGTGCCAGCATTGTACCTTCATAATAATCACTCCAGTACATTTTATTGCCGGTCCCATATAACTAGGAAGTATATAATGTGTAGTGCTTCTTTGAGGTGTGTCCTTCTATTTTTGTGCGCTAACATGTTCTACCAACGTCATAGTTAATAAGTATGAACTCCTGAGGGGAGAATTGCCGTATGTATCCGCCAAAATGAAATCAACACAAATCGTAACTGTATAATATTATTATTTAATAATAATAATAGTGAGCCAGTGAGATGCACAGATATATATTATTTATTTATTATTAATAATATAAATAATAATAATAATTGAAGTACAGGTAATAATAATAATAAATAGAGGCTGTATAAAAAAATGCTGCTGTGGCACACAACGTATCTCCCTGGGTTTTTTTATATTCGCTGCCCGATTTTAAAATAGCATGTATATAGCATTGTAGACGATATTATTTTTTTAAAATAGCATGTTTATAGCATTATACGTATAGCCATAGCGAATATACACGGTTGTGTCGGGTACTCCCAGGGATCTCATAATAATACTTTTTTTTGGTCTCAATTTTGTAAATTCTCTATTCACCCTTGTATTGTAGGGTTAGGATTAGGGCATTGAACTCTCGAAACATCTCGGGCCATTCGCCTATGAAAGTTAAGTATAACTTTATGTAATCTTATCTTTACTATAGACATAGCAAAGAAAAGACAGCCGTGACCAGCCTTCACCAAATTTTATATTTGTTAGTAGTGCTGTTTTTATACTAACAAGTATAAGAAAGTGGGAACAGTCCGAGATGTTTCGAGAGATAAAATATATTAATAGTAAGTACGTGGTAACCCTAAAGGCTATTACTATTACATTGCCAATGAATCGTTTTCAATGCTATTCCATGCTAATTTATAAATTATTTTCACGGTCCCTTGAATTTTGCTGTAGCAGTATTTATTATTATTAAATTTTATTATTATTATTTATGGCCTATAATAATTATATTATTATTATTATTATTGGTTTGGTTGAATATTGATGAGCAGCCAGATCGAATACGAGAAGAACAACAACAAAAACAACTAACAAAAAACACATGCCCTATACTTGCACCTCACCATCACATTTGGGCCAGTGCAGCGACGTATTGCTCGTTTGTTGTTCAATTTATAGCTAGTACTTGTGCCATTTCATCTGCTTTTTGACAAGGAATTGCACCGATTGTATACGCAATGATACGAAATAGAACTAGGCTGATCACCAACAACTTTTTTTCCCGGAGTGGTTTATCCATTTTGAACCATAATTTTTTTTCAACTTCGAACGATAATAATGTAAAAAAGAAAGCTGCGATATATACACGCACTGGGGATAAAGGTACCTCTGCGCTATATAATGGAGAAAGACGCGTGAAATACGATGTAGTGTTTAATGCCCTTGGGGATACAGATGAATTAAATGCATGTATTGGTGTTGCAAAAGAATACTGTTTATTATCAAATAATGGTCTGGCTCCATCTTTATCAGCTATTCAATCAAGACTATTGGACGTTGGCAGTGCTATTGCAACGCCAAGAATGAATACAAAATCTGAAGCTAGAATAGAGCGTACATCTTTCCCGGAGGAACATATTAATCAAGTGGAAAATTGGATTGATGATTTAGATGCGCAATTGCCACAATTGAAAACTTTCATTTTACCATCGGGTGGTCTCAGTAGTTCAAACTTACACGTTGCAAGAGCAGTCTGTAGACGTGCAGAACGTAGCGTTATTCCGTTAGTAGATGATGGTGAAGTGGAAACATCTGTACAAAGATATTTAAATCGTTTAAGTGATTTTTTTTTTACTGCGGCGCGATTTGCTGCGGCGCATGATGGAAACGAAGAAACTGTCTATAGAAAGGAGTTTGACCGGGGGAAGAGGGAATGAGTCTAGAGTCTAGAAATATTTTTATAATATTACAAATCGCACGTTTGTACCCTCAAGAGTATTTATAAAGACGAGAGTGTATGCATATTGATACACGCACAAAATTAAATACACGAGGGACGTACATTATATACCGTGTGTACGTATATATTTTTTTCTTTTTTAAAAAAAAATTATTAACTTTTACAAGCATGTGCAAAACATTTTTAACTTTACGTTATGTAGACTGGTGTACGCAATTCTAAGTTTATGTTTGTACGTATACCAAGTACGTATGATACTTTATATACCGGTACACTCTAATTTGAGCTAAATCTCGCCCTGCAACCTAAGTTACAACTTGCAATCAACAAATATCGTAGAGTTTAAAAATCGTCATCAAAAGAATCATACTCTTCTAATTCTATGACATCGCTTACATTTTTATTTATTTCATCTGACTTTTTATCTTTCCCAGGGGTAGAATCCCTTGTGCTGACAGCAGCTGTGGGACCACTTTCGGTACTAGCAGAACGTTTGTTATTTAATGATACATTATTTGATGGGTTCAATGAAGTGTTGTTAAAAAAGGAACCGCCCGTTATATTGTTTGTTGACACATCATCAGTTTCATCATCCGAAAGATCAAAATCATCACTTCCAAAGGAATAACCTTGACGAACTTTATCTAAAACATTTCTTTTTTTCTTTGTGGTAGATTTAGCAGTGACTATTTTACTTATATTATTGCTACTGTTTGGGCTGCTTCTGTTACTTTTATTAACTAATGGACTTAATTTTCTAGGGCTAACTTTGGAAATTGTAGCGACTGCTTGTCGTTGTTGTAATGTTTGATTGAAACTGTTATCAACATCTGTTAAACTACCTAAGCCAGTGCGTGCCATTAATGATGTCCGCGACAGTGATTTTGCTGGAGGTGGCACAAGGATCTTTAATAATAAATTTGCAATGGTACGATCTCCATATTCCATTCGTTGCAAATTATCTGGTGTTAAATATACTGCAAATGTTCTGGAAAGGTATAATGGTGATAGATTACATTTATCTTTTAAATATTTCAGATGCGCCACAAATGATTGCCATACTTCAATCCGTGTATCGTTAAATGAATTCATATTTTTTTCCACTGCTTCTTGAGTCAGTTTATCGTTGTCACCCGCATTCATATGCTCCTTTAATATGTTTGCATCAATGATCCCTTTATCCGTTACACAACGCAATACTTCGCAAATTGCTGTACACCATTTGACCATACCCATGTTGCCCATTTCACGCCTTGCACGACTACCCATATTTTCCTCACTTGCTAAATGTGCCATGGATATCCATTCACGACGTTGGTCGGACGTAGATTGAAGAAACACTTGGCCCCATGCACGATCTTCGTTGCCGTAGCCTAATTTTAAAGTGCTTGCATTTTGATCCCTTTGTACATGTTGAGCTAATAGGTCCATTACATTTACCCACTCCTCCCAATCATACGATTCAAGGGGTTTTTGTGGGGGGGTGACGCTCCTGTTATTACTATTGGTACTAATATTTAATGATGAATTATTGTTGTTGTTACTATTATTATGGACATTATCAGTAGTCACAGATTGCGATAAGGAACTTGAACTAATGTCTCCATTTGTCGTTTCATTAAAGCCAGTTACAATGTCATGTCTTTTGTGCTCCTGCTCTACACGCAAGGCTTCTTGTCGAAATTTACGCAATGTCATCTCTGCTTCCATTTTCTCCTGCATACGTTTCTGTATAGCAAGATTTTCATCTTGAATGGACGATGATTGGGCAGTGGTAGCAGTATTATTATTTGGTGGTGCTACAACGGCCACTTCGTCGCGCTGTACTTTTGCTTCGTATGTTTGGGCTACGGGTGATCTAGGTGGTTGTTTCAGGGTGCTCAATTTATTTATTCGTTCTTGTTCCTCCTTTTGTATAGTATCCCGTTCTTTTTGCTGTGCTTCTTGTACCATTCTTATTCGCTCAGCTGATTTTCTGCTTTCGTCCTGATACCTTTTAGTACTTGCTTCGATCAATACACGCTCTTCTTGTTCACGCATTGCTTCTAATGCAATTTCATGCTGACGTTTTGCATCCTCACGGAGATTTGTTAGTCTTTCTAATTCGCTTCTTAACTTATCGTTTTCTTCAGCCATTTTGCGTTCCTTGTCTCTCCGTTGGTGTTCTTGGAAGTTGAATTCTTCTTCCGCTTTTAATTGTCGTTCAAGTTCCTCTTTACGCAACTCAGCTTGTAATAAATTTGCCTCTTCCCTTTTTTTCGCTAAACTTTGGTTTAGTTTCATTTCATGCTTAAACAGTTCGGCAGAGCGTAAACGATGTGCTTTTAATTTTTGTTTTTCTTTATCTAGATTCTTCAAACGTTTTTCCTTTGATCGCATGGTTTGTTGTTGCCACTGTGGTCGTCTAGCAATCAATATTCGACTGAAGTCTTCTTGTGAACGTTCCAATGCTCGTTTTGCAAAACTAACTGATTCAACATGTTGTGCTCGTTCCTCCATTGCTTTAAACTCTTCAATAAATTGTTTGTTGCGTTTATCGCATGCGCGCCCTCTATTTTTCAATGTTTGCAGTGCTCGTTTTAAATTCCTTGCCCGTATTACACCATACTCGGCATGGGTTGCTTCATGCATAGCATAACGTTGTCTTAACGTATTCAACCGTCCATTGTATCGCTCACTTTTCTCACTTAAATCCCTCCAACGTGGATGCGATACAGACATCTGTGCTGACATTTTGCGAAACTAATAAAAAAACAAAACAAAAAAAGGAAGCTGGGTATCAATTGCTTTGGCAATAGGATATACTGCAACATCCAGTACGTTGCAACGTGCTTCCAGCTGCTCGTAATGTGTAGTCATTTGTGTAGTCGTTTGTGTGGTGTTATTATTGTTTTTTTTTTCCAAAAAAAATAATTAATAATAAATAGCACAACAATACAATAATAATAATTATTATTTATTATATTTATTATTATTATTATTAGGCCATTTTATATTATATTACAGTAGTTCAATGCTGGTCTGTTATATAAACAGCCATTTATTTTGAAGAAGAGAGGTGCAGAGATATTTTCTAACTGTCACCGATTGTCATAGGCTACGAATTGTTACTCTAAT
>JACKZZ010003704.1_pt1 | contig 11011 bp, 7 predicted proteins | sample 8027871 | NCBI WGS metagenome assembly JACKZZ01 (sample SAMN15724774, study PRJNA655200) | protist metagenome | isolation source: fluorescence activated cell sorting (FACS) single amplified genomes of... | place: USA: West Boothbay Harbor, Gulf of Maine | collected 2000-07-19
CCCCTTGGCAAGTCATGTTTAACTTCTTCTACAGTACCGTACGGTTAAAGATGGTAATAGTTAGCCCTGTTCGCGGAGCGATTTTTATAATAGTATAGCACCCATATTTATTAATGAAAATGTGACCAAAATTTGCTTAATCGTCCAGTTTTTAAAATCCTGATTTGTATTTGATAATAAAAGTCAAGATGATTCGAATAAGTTTGCTAAAACTCACATTTAAGAAAACTTGCTGATTCACTTCTTGCAGCCAGCAAGCAACAAATTCGTTCTGCTGGAATGTTTGCGAATATTTGACATTAAATATGATCCCACCTTCGGTATTATTTACGAAAATGTTGGTATTTTGGACTTTTAAAGAATTGTTTTTGAGTATTTTATATGGTTTTTGGTTATTTTTTTGGTATTTATTTCGAGGAAATCTCTGGGAATTTGATGAGGCAGCAGCTTTTCTCAAATTTGATGAGCTGACAATAGTCCGAAATAGACCGACTCAACTGAACACATTATTTAAAGATTCATAATTGTGCATCGTGCATTGCACAATGACCATTGACATCTACGGCGGCAAATTGATTAGAATGGAATAAGTTTGGGTGAAATATTTGACTTTCACTCTGAACTATGTACATCACATCGATCCCACAGCAGCGGGTGATTTATCGACATCACTTGTTGTTATAAATTAAAATCGATGAAAAAGATGTGCACAATTCCATCGTACCTACAAATGACGACGATGCAACGGGCATGCAGTTATAACTGCTTGATTCAACTTCTACGTTGCATAACAGTATCAATCGCTCTAGTATTTGTACAGCCTGCATGTGGTTCGCTTTTCTCGGATAGTGGAAGCCTCTCTTCCATGGAAAATGCTCAAAGGCTACTGGTCAACTCCGCTCATGGTACGGCCCGGACTACTTCGGGCCCCTTCTCGTGTGCCGCGGCGGTCGAACACAATGGTATCACTGCGTTTATTGCTATTCATGATGGAAGTAAAGGTTGTATTTCTCGCAATTCAGCATCATTTAATTATCAATTTGGCAGCAGATTCATTACATATACGGTGGGTAGGAACACAAGAGATGTATCATCTGCAAACAAGATAATCTGCAAGAATACAGCGTCGTTCTTAGACAAACAGTTTATAGATATTTGCGCTGGTCGACTAGCCATGAGCCTCGCAGACACTGTTCATGGCTATACTAAGCGTTCGGTCAAACCTTTATCGGTGAACACAATAATAATGGATCGCCACTCAGTACCCGCAACTTCACCCGCCTATCCTCCCCATGCTAGTGTGGTGAATAATGCACATAGGATATTCAAAGTAGATTTGAGCGGTAATGCACTGGCGTGCAAAGCTGCTTGTATTGGCACGGCATCGCCTATACTTGCTGAAGAGTGGATGGCTGCCAATTTCCAAAGCCTATTACATAACTGCTCTACAAGAAGTGGTGATTGCCCTTGCAATGGTAGTAGTGGTACTGGCGATGTGGAGTTGCAATGTGTCCAGTTCGTCAAAAACGCAGTATTTCGTGGTATTTTGGATGCCGCCGTTCGTAGCAAAGGACATTCATTATCACTGCACTCCAATTGTAAAATACAGCTTACACTCATACGAAGCGGCGTTACGACGAATCAGCATACCAATACCAGTAGCTGTGCTGAGTCTATATCGCAGACTGTACCAGTACCGATTGGAAGCACTGTCGGCACTACCGTGCTGGGTCCTCTCTGTATTCCTAGAGACTATTTCATTGCTGGCAGTACGACGGTAGATGCTAGCAATTGTACAGGAAGCGATAATCAAACTATCAATTCCGCTGCCATTGTTGATATAGATATTGAGACATTTTATAGAGACTATATCCACCAACGATCCGAGGAGGGCAGCGCTACTGGAGAGACTTACGACAATAGTACCATTGAGAATGTCAATGGTAGGGACAACGCCAGTAGGGTGGAACAGGGCTCGACTACAATTACTACAATTACTACTTTTACTACTACTAATAATAGTACTACTGCTACTAATACAGGAGAACAGAGGTCATTGCCACATAAAAGGCGCATCAATAATAAGCTAATACAGGTAGATTTACCCCGGTCAGAGCTGCTACGCAGAGGACTCCTTAAAACCAAGTGGAAGCAGCTATGATAACGTACTGTATTCAGAGCCACTGTGCGAAGGTGTGAAGCTTATACACAAATTTCAGAGTCGTGCGTAGCGTTGAATGTGTGAGACGATGCAGAGGAGCGAGGGTCTTGGCCTGTGCAGCTCATCGTGCGCTGCACATGGACAAATTATAGATCACTGTTGACATAGCTCACTATTGACATTATCAACAGTACTGTAGTCGTAATTTTCTCCTAAGTGTTACCTATTGTCACCTCTGCGCATTGCTAGTAAAATTAAAAAACAAACTTTCATTATTGTTGAGACAACACTACTGGAACTATAAGTTCAATCACATGTTATTGGGGTTTTCTTCCGTGTACCTTTTTAGACATACTTAATCGATGGCATCACTGAAACACTTTGCCTGAATTCGGATAATGAGTACCTAACATATTCAGGAGATGATGGCTACGGTGTCCTTCTATACAACACTTGTATGTTTACAATATGACAATATGGATACTATCTCTACACTTCTCTTATCTCTTACTTGGACTACAATACTCAGTGTCCTACACCTGCCGTATCACCTGTGCCATGATGAAGCGTATGTATGTTGTGCGTCTCACACCCCTGAGTCCGCTCGTGTGATAGGTGAGCGAAATACCACATAGTCACGAAGACAAGCAAGTGCATGCAACCCAAGTAAATGAGAAGAAATGTCCTGCCCGCGTGACTTGATATTAACGACATAGTCGTGTTTAAAACTATTCGATCACCCACAGACAGCTCAGAAATTTTGCGCTGCTTTTCATAGTGCGAGAATTCAGCAAAAGGGTTCATTCTCTGCTCGTATATGCCTGAGTAGTGCCTTTCAACATCCAGCAGTTCGCCTCCGTCCTCACTCTCTCGCTGCTCCTCTGAGCTGCCAAACCGGCCTCTTAACGACATTCCCTCTGCTCCACCAAAGAGCTTATGAGGCTGCATAGCTGTACCACCACCGGAGCTACGATTTACGGTTCGCATGGGTTTTGGCGAAATGCGACTTTTGTGCACCACCAGACCACCTGAATCTTCTCTCGCAAAATTGCCGGCAGAATAGCTTTGTAAAAAACGAATCTTTGAGTATAAGGCGAGGTTGTCTGCTTCTAGCGCCTCTTTCGCTGCCACTGCTGCATCTACTTGCTGCTGAAGTCTCAGCAGTGAGTTTTCTGCTGTAGTAAGACGTTCCTTGTATCTATCTCTTTGGCCCTGTAGAATAGTGATCATCTGCATGTGCGACCCTGCTGCAGGAGCGGTACTGCCACTGCTTGCTCCTGTCCCTCCAACAATAGCAACTGTATTTGCAATACCGGCAGCCGAAATATTACTATTACTGTTAATATTATTATCATTATTATTATTGTGGAAGTCACCGTCCTGATCATTCAAAGAATTGGAAGTATTATTAGCACTTGACAGTTGTTTAGCAGCTCCGCTGCTGCTGCTACGGCCATTAATACTATTGTGAGCACTCTCGGACATAGACACACCAAGCAGATCCGCCAGTTCCTGCGAACCGTCACCCTTGGGTTTGCTGCTCTTGCTTCCTCCCGATCGACCATCGCAATTGCTGCTCAACATCTTCGCCTCTAAATCTTGCTCCAAACGCAAGATAAGCACGTGACTCTGCTCCAGTGACTTTTTTGCGCTTATCAAGTTGTCTTTTGCTGTTTGCTCCTGCGACCTGCTTTCGGACAATTCACGTCTAGTTTCTGTTAATTCCGTCTCCAGAGACTTCAGCTTATTTGCGAGCAAAGTCTCGAGGTCAAGTTTTGCGGGCGGCCGCGTAGAAGAGCCACCGGTTATAGAGCGCGTACTCTCCGGTTCGCCGTCAGGATTCTGTTTGTTATCAGTAGCCACATGGTAATATGGTAGTAAGGTCGTAGTAATAGTAGTAGTGATAGTAGTATGAGCAGTAATAGAAATAGTCGTTATAACAATAATCATAACATGAATAGAAGTGACGGTAGCAATGACAGTGACACCCGTTGAAGCAGCGATTAAGTAGCAGTCACCGTCATCACGCCATCGATACGCAAGAGGAGGGAGAACAAGCGCATGAGTAAAACAAGCAGTTAAATATGGATAAGTTGTACATATAGAAATAATAAATAAATGGTGAAATTTGTATTATTGACGACGGTCACCTCATCTTCCCCATCTTGATCTTCTACATTGAATGCTATCTTCTGAAGCATACGTAGCTGTCTCCTCGTGTTGACTATATCTTCTTTACTCGGCCTATCTGCTAGTTCTGCTTTCACACTAGCAAGTTCCTCGGTCGTATGTGTCAACTGCTGATGCGTCTCTCTATTGCACATCTCCAAACGTAATCGTTCTGAGCGCAGAAGGTCCTCCTGCTTTCTATTCTGGTCCTTCAATTCATTCATCACTAATTGCAGCGTTTCTATCTCCTCAACGGGAGAACCGCTGGAATCGCCGCCACTACTACCATTACCACCACCACTGCTACTTTCTTTGGTCAAATCCTGCGACGATCCACCTGGACCTGAGCTACCCGACATATTTTTCTTCGCTTGCAGTGTATTTAAAGCACTCTCCGCCTCGGCCATTCTCAGCGTCATTCTGTTGAGTTCTTCTGCGAGCAAAGAATTCTCTGATAGCAAAGCCATTGTGCGTACCTCAGCAGCGGCCGCTGCATCGTACAATTGACTCTGAGCACTGTCTGTCGATGCCTGTGCCTGTCTCAGCGCCTCCACAGCGGACGCGAGACGTTTCTCTGCGGCACGTTGTATTTCTCTAGCTTCCGCCACTCTTCTCTCGGCAATGCGCTCAATTTCCTCCGCACGATGTTCCACCTCCTCCGCAATTTTCTCCTCGTTTTGAGTTTTGAAGTCGGATAATTGATCTTCGAGACGTCGAATCGTAATATCTTGGTTTTTCAGTTGCTGAAATTCTTCGTCGTATTGAGATAATTCTGAGCGCAATCGCTCAATCTCCAGTTGATGTGTAGACCCCATACTAACAGTGCGCAACAAGCCGTCCATACATATGCATGGATCCGGTGCGTCCATCAATGACTTGAATATCGAGAAGAAAGCTGTTTCTGCTGCTTTAGAACGCTTTGAAAGCTGGTCAATTTCTTCTTGGTACGCCTTCAACAGCTCAGTCACCATGGGTAGCTGATCTTCCTTTGGCTTTGCTCGAAAGGTTTTCGTTATATCGTTCAACCGTCTGCGTCCATTGATGGACATTGTTTTCGCTTCTCGCATCTCCAAGCAAGCCTTTTCCATTTCAACTTTTTTCTCTTCCAAATTTAAAGCATTCTTCCAATGATCAAAAATTGCTGAGCAATCAGCCACACTAGGCAAATCGCCATCTTCTGCCAACATGATTACTTTCTGTATATGGAAAGAAATATAATAAAATGATTTAAAGTACTTTGTTGAAACAATTGAAGAGTTTGTTGTCGGTATACTTTGAAAACAAGGGTAACTATCTTGATTTGGTTTTCTCTCCTCTGTTACGCACACCAATGCCTGTAAACTGTAAAATCGGCCGCACAATCAACAATTAGAGCCGTCGTATTTCACGTTGTTGTTGACAAAAAGAAGACAACAAAAAACAAAAAAACAGTTTTACACTTTTTACCGGTTTTTACAATACCGCCGCCGCCGGCGGTCGCGCGAAATTATTGTAGAGTGTAAAACTGTAAAAAAACATTTCACCTTCTTGCACGATGATACCCCACAACAACAACAGCAAATACATTGACTCTCGGGCGTCAACAAAAACCAGGGGGGGCCAAAAAGGAAACTGAAAACTCTTTATCAGATATTCTAATACGCATAACCTTAATTTCAAAATATCTGTGGATATAATCCCCCCCCTCCACAAAGTGAAAAATCAGCGAAGAAAAATCTTCAGAATATTAAAGAAAAGATGAGTGGATTGAAAAAGAGTGTAGTTGTGCCTCCTGAGAATGCTCCTCCGTCACCCAAGCATGGTACTATTTCCTTGGTGTTACAAATATTGTACAGTGCGGTGATATTATGGCTATTTTATGCAGTACTAGTGTGGAACATTGGCAGTGAAGTCGCGAGAAAATGCAAAGAATCGATGCGCTGTTCTTGGAAAATTAAAAAGGGTTGGTTTGGCTCCTACGATGTGGATTTGGCTGATGGCCAATGGAAAGACTTCAGGAGCACGTTGTGGCTGATGTGTATCGCAGCTGTTGCATTCTCATTTATACAATTCCTCATCCGCAGGTTCTGCACTTACCTGCAGTGCAATTATAGCACCGTTACGCACTCAATTGTTTACTTTCGTATCGTGGCGGGAGCTGTATTGCTTGTCGTGCAGCACGGGTACCACGCAATGATAGTGATCGGACTTTCGATGCTCGGCTTTTTCTTGACCAAAGCTGTTCGTCAAACTAAGCATGGTGTCATAGTCATGTGGATATATGGAATATTGATACTACTTTTTAAAGAATCATACCGTCTGAAAAAGATGTCTTCCACTTTTGAGTTCCTCGGGATATTTTTTGACAGTAGGTACGGTGGAATGTATGGTTGGCAACTGCCGGCCAATTTTCTCTTCCTTCGTGTAATTTCCTTTTCGATGGACATGATTCAGGCCCAAAAACAGCACGACGGTAAAGCAGATGAAAAGAAAAAGAAGGAGCTAAAAGAAGAGAGAGTTGCAGCATCTTCGGAGACTGATTCTCCAGTATATTTTACCCGTGCCGCTACCAGACGTAGGAAAAAGGATATTAAAACTTCAAATGATGTTCTTGGTTCCACGGCTGCTTCGATTTCCCCTCTTGCCCCCTCTCTTATTTCTTGTTCTTCTACTGCTGCTGTCCGACGTTATGAAGAGTGCGAAACCAGAGATCTCTCGGAGTACAGCTTCTCTAATTGCATGTCCTACATGTTGTATGGACCTTTATACATTGGCGGCCCAATCATTACGTATAATGCATACATGAGGTACACAACTCGTCCACAAGAGAAGGAGAATGTATTCATTTATGGTATTCGCTTCATTCTGTGCTTTGCTCTCATGGAGTTTCTGTTGTCAAAATTCCCAGTGTTTTCCATTTTGAATTCGGGTTTCATTGCAAAGCTGAGCATACATGAATTGTGTGTTGTTTGTTACATTGTACTCAAGCTAATGTGGTTGAAGTTTCTGCTCATTTGGCGCTTCATGCGTCTCTGGGCCATGATGGAGGGCGTGCTGCCCCCAGAGAACATGCTCCGATGTATGTCGAACAACTTCTCCATACAGCAGTTCTGGCGTGGCTGGCACTCATCCTTTAACCTTTGGATTGTTCGCTACATGTACAAGCCGATGGGTGGCAGCAAGAGTCGCATGTGGAGCATGTTTATCATATTCACGTTTGTTGCCATTTGGCACGACATCGAGTTGAAGCTGTTGGCGTGGGGGTTTCTGAACTCTGGCTTTATGGTTGTGGAGATGATTGCAGGCAAAGTCACAGACAGCGCTGCTTATAATTCGCTCAGTTTCCCCGTACGGCGTCTCCTCGCAGACATGTCTGGTGGAATATACATAATGATTTTGATTGGGGTCAACCTGGTGGGTTATTCTATAGGCGTAGGTGGAGCGGGGTCTGTATTTGAGAAACTACTGAGTTGGGATGGTCTACAAGCAACGCTGGTCGGCTATGTTCTGTTTTCTTCTGGCGTGAACATCATGATGCTTTTGCGGGATTATGGTTATACGTCGAACCTTTAATAGTTTGTTATCGAGTTGAAGCTATTGGCGTAGGGGTTTCTGAACTCTGGCTTTATGGTTGTGGAGACGATTGCAGGCAAAGTCACAGACGGCGCTGCTTATAATTCGCTCAGTTTCCCCGTACGCCGTCTCCTCGCAGACATGTCTGGTGGAATATACATCATAATTTTGACTGAGGCCAATCTGGTGGGTTATTCTATAGGCGTAGGTGGATTATGAATAGTGTTTAGTAAACTATAGTCTATGGGAGTTTTGCAGACACTCTTGGCCAAGTACGAGGTTTCATCTATGGGTGTGTATGTTATGATGTCCGTGTGTGATTTTCGACTCACATCGAACCTGTAGATCAATCTACCGGTATCATGTATCCGAGATATGAAGAGCGAAATTAAAAGGTGGAGTTGACTCAATAAAGTATAGGTATATAGGTACAGCAGTACCTGAGCAGTGCTTATTAGTAGCGAACCAAAATTATGATAATGATAATAATAATTATTATAATAATTAATTAATGCTATTTCCAATTTACCGGCTTACCGGCACAAAGGACTTCAGTTACACACGTAGTAGTATACTGTACTACCTGTACCTGTACCTGGTGTTTGTACGTACACACCACAGCCGTTCATCATCACACGCACAGAGGTTTGCTGCTGCTGCTGCTGCGATGATGCGTCGCGTCGCGTCGCGTCGCACAAATCGAAGAAAATAGTATCTAAATCGCACGCAGACACCGGAGACACAACAACGGCAGAGACAGCCAGCCAGAGCAGAAACAAAAAGGACACCACACAACACAAACAACGGAAAACGCCAGCAGCGTACAGTACCGGTACGACGTCGTGTAGCAGATATGGCTGATGGCTTTCGCTTGGCTGGGCCATTTGATTCGCTCGCTGCCTCATCTTGGCTTGAGTGAGCGAAATACTTTTGCTTAGCTTTCCCAAAAGTAAAATATCATCTATGTTTTTAAAAAGTCTCACGAGATACTGCTTTAGAAGCTATCGAAAGATTTGAAAGAAAGAAACCAACAAACTGCCCTACGTCGAATCGAGTCACAGTAGTATGGAGAACGCAAATAAAGTTAGCACCACTGCATTGACGCTGCAAATAATATACGGAGTAGTCAGCATGACGGTCTTGTATGCGGTTGTAATGTGGAATATTGGTATGGATATTGGGCTGATTTGCCGCAACGACAGACAATGTAATGAGCATATTAAGGAAGGTTGGTTCGGTTTCCATGTCGATCTCGCAGACGGGCAGTGGAGGGACTTTCGTAACTCATTATGGATCCTGTCTCTAGCCGCCATGGGTCTCTCTTTCGCTCAATATTTAATCAGAAAAGTTTGCTTTGTAACCCGTATTCCTCATGGCGAAACGACTCAATATATAGTTCTATTTAGACTGATCAGCGGTTTTATCGTGCTAGCTGTCCAGCACGGATTGCACTCCCTGATTGTCATTGTGCTTGCGTATATCGGCTATTTAATTGCAGAGTCGTTCAAATATAGCAAGTATGGGGTGACTGCAATGTGGCTCTACGGATTTTTCATTCTTGTGTTCAAAGAGTCGTATCGAATAATGCACGAGCCTGGTTTGGGATTTCTTCGTCCCTTCTTTGACAGGAGCTATAGCGGAATGTACGGCTGGCAGCTACCGGCAAATTTTCTTATTCTTCGTTTAATTTCATTTTCGGTGGACATGTTTCGCGCTTTTGATGCAAAGAAACAAGATGCGATTCCTCCTATTAAGACATCATTTGCCTCCCCCTCCTCTTCTGGAGCAGAGAATGTGTCGTCTTCCGCCCATGCACTTAAGGATAGTCGAAGTATAAGCAGCAGCAGCAGCAGCAGTATGACTGACGAGCATGTGCAACGCAAACTAGACGACTATACTCTACTGAACTGCATGTCTTACTTGACGTATGCCCCTCTCTACATCGGTGGACCGGTCATGACATTCAATTCGTACATGAGATACACAGATCAGCCACAGCAGAAGGAGAACGTGCTGATGTATGCGGTACGTTTCGTTGCGTGCTTGTTGCTGATGGAATTCCTTACGAACAAATTTCCTTTCTTTGCAGTAGTCAACTCTGGATTGCTTCCCCATTTGACTATTAGTCAAATATTTGTTGTTTGTTACATGGTACTCAAGCTAATGTGGGTCAAGTTTCTGCTCATTTGGCGCTTCATGCGTCTCTGGGCCATGATGGAGGGCGTGCTGCCCCCAGAGAACATGCTCCGATGTATGTCGAACAACTTCTCCATACAGCAGTTCTGGCGTGGCTGGCACTCATCCTTTAACCTTTGGATTGTTCGCTACATGTACAAGCCGATGGGTGGCAGCAAGAGTCGCATGTGGAGCATGTTTATCATATTCACGTTTGTTGCCATTTGGCACGACATCGAGTTGAAGCTGTTGGCGTGGGGGTTTCTGAACTCTGGCTTTATGGTTGTGGAGATGATTGCAGGCAAAGTCACAGACAGCGCTGCTTATAATTCGCTCAGTTTCCCCGTACGGCGTCTCCTCGCAGACATGTCTGGTGGAATATACATAATGATTTTGATTGGGGTCAACCTGGTGGGTTATTCTATAGGCGTAGGTGGAGCGGGGTCTGTATTTGAGAAACTACTGAGTTGGGATGGTCTACAAGCAACGCTGGTCGGCTATGTTCTGTTTTCTTCTGGCGTGAACATCATGATGCTTTTGCGGGATTATGGTTATACGTCGAACCTTTAATAGAACTAGAAGAAGGAGAGCTGTGATTGGTTTCGGGCATGGTGTGACTTCAAGTCTTGCAAACTAGAAAGATATATCGGTTTGCGCATACTTTTAGTACATATAGATCCTGTAGATACTATCTCTGTATTTGTATATACTATCTCTGCACATAGATCCCACTAGTACACTTGTTTACAAATGTAATTGGTCATACCAAAGTCATTGCGAAAAGGAACTATCCATCGTATTGAAAGCGTCTCTGTATATAACTTTAATACAAAGACTTACTTATACGCACGTGTTCATATAATTAAATATTACATGGTGGCTTTTCTTCTTCTGCTGCTGCTGCTGCTGCTGCTGCTGGTGGGACGGTCGGTACGGTGTGTGCGTGTGGTCGTC
>JACKZZ010010820.1_pt1 | contig 11006 bp, 9 predicted proteins | sample 8027871 | NCBI WGS metagenome assembly JACKZZ01 (sample SAMN15724774, study PRJNA655200) | protist metagenome | isolation source: fluorescence activated cell sorting (FACS) single amplified genomes of... | place: USA: West Boothbay Harbor, Gulf of Maine | collected 2000-07-19
TCATGTTTCTCATGTAGCGTTTCCAAATACCCCTGGACGTATTGACCATTTGGTTCTACAGCGAGCGCCTCGTTGATACATGTGAGGGCAGCTTCTGGTCTGTTTGTTTCGACCATCGACACGAGGGATTCGTGAATCTTGTCACGATTCGGGTTCTCCGCCAGGTTAATATTCGACTCTGAGAGAAGAAATAAAATAACTCTTGCGACGGTCCCGCGACCGTATCCGGGTACGTCCTCCGAAGTTTTGTGGAGCCACGGGAAGACATGACTCTGCATGTACTTTAAGTCATCCATCCGTTCAGACACCTGTACAAAGTCAATGGGCATTTGTACCACTAAATGCATTTACCAATGGATGAAATGACAAATGAGAACAGGCAGGGATTCTTCCGTGAATCATCAAGGGTCGCGAAACGAAAACGCGATTATGTTACGTGGCATGGTGCAATATTCCAAATTTTTCTCATCTACTGGAGAGTGATCATGATGTTCGTCGATGTCGGCATCGTCCTACCTCCTCCTACTATTAGTATGGGCCCGCATAGAACAGACCAATCTTGTGGGCCCGCTCGACAATATGCTATGTGTTTTATTTGTCCACATTTTTACCCTTTCGAAATAAAACATCACCTGTTCTGCAGCATGTATCTTCCGACAGACCACATGCTCGGTGTCGTCGATAGCCTTCGGGTAGGGAGCTGACATTGACGAGTTCCTATACAACGAAACACCACTGCCGACGACTATGTTCTTGTGTTACGACCGTCACCGGTCTGAAGAAAGACGCGCGTTCGTACACATCATCCGGACATTACTGGAAGACCACGTCGGCGATGACGACCACGGCAGAGCTCTATGTATTTACAACAAATTGCAATTAATTAGTAAAAACAGTTTCCCGTGATATTGCTGCCAAGTCGAAGTATTATGCATCCCACTTTTCACGTAACGTCAATAACCGATCGACCGGGCGTGGAGCCACGCCGGTGTGGATCATAGGAAACTTCTCGGGGGGAAACAGCTGCTCTAGTCTTCTCATTCCAGTACTATCATAGAAGGAAGGATCCCGTCCCCGGAACATCCGACTGTACCGTGGGTTGTATCGGAACATATCATACAACATGGTACACAACAACCAGACGTAGCTTTTTTCGACGAGGATATCCTCCCCTATGCGTTCATCTTCAACGTTCATACGTTTCACGATCATCTCTACTATTTTATAACGATCCACACCGTACCTCCATTCGGGGGGGACCCGTGTCATGATGATACCACCACTTTCGTCATCGTCATCGTCATCGTCATCGTCATCGTCGTCGTCGTCGTCGTACAAAAATGCATTTTTATCCTTCCCATCCTCCGCTTTCACAAGAGATCCGAGGTCAAGAATAGTTAGCTCAATCATATGATCACCACCCTCACGATCGACGATCCGGTACCCGATGTTAGACAACTTAATATCAAAGTACCTATATCCAGCATCGTGGATACACCCGAACATGGTTTTAATCTTTTCCAGTAGGCGGAGAGTAAACTTCTGCATGTAATATTCACCACGATCTTGGTCACACAATGCGGCCGTGTACCTCCGAAAGAAGGCTTCGAGGTCACCATCGACGCGGTTCATAACAAAGTAGTTGGAGACCAAATGACGTTGTTTTACCAAACAGCACCCAGGATCCGCCTTTGAAATCTCGAGCTCGGTTGCCAATTCGCCGCCACGTCGTGCAATCTTCTTCACGGCCAACCCAACATCGATACCTGTAAGTGTGACAGGGTCACGATACAAAAGTACATACACGGACCCGAAGGAACCATGTCCAAGCTTATCGCCGAGTATGAATGATAACTCATACCCACCGCCACCGGAATCGTCATTCAAAACAATGGTGAATGTAAGACCACCACCGTCGACTACGTACTTCTTTGCATGAATAATCTCGTTCTTCTTATTGAAAATGGTCCTTGATATGTTAAAATAATGTATTTTCTGGCGGGGAGATTTTTTGTTCAATGGATTCGACACCAGGCACCTGTTATTCAAGTTTATGTCATCTGCGGTTCTGTCCGGCACCAGAGCGAAATCTATGCCGATCGGTATCTGCATAAACCCATCTAAGTCGAATGGATCATCGTCAAAACCAAAATCAAAATCCTCGGTGGAAAAAAATGATTCGGAATCTCGTTCCCTGTTGTTGTTGACGATATTAAGATTTTCGTCTTCTCGCGATCGTGGTGTAGAAAGCATGTCACGTCGGACCATGTTGATTTATTATTACATATTGTTTCAATTAATGTGTCAGACCCTTCGAATTTTTTATATATTATTCTGAAGAAAAGACCATGAACGATGATGTTCGGTTCGATGGATGTAAATATACAGAGTATTGACGGAGAACAGAACTGCGGCTAAAGTATGCATCGAAGAGAATGCGTGGACGCCGTCAACGAAACATCGCGTAATGATGATGTCAAAGGTACATGCAGGCATCTCACCCGACATAGTGGAACGTTACCTGCGAACAATGTTCCGAACTTAATTGGATGTATTTGGGGGGTTATTGGGGAAAATGTCATTTATTCACTTAGGAATTTGCATTGCGCTCTGGGCCCTGTAGTTCTTTCGTTTCTTTTTATGGTCATTTTGGTGATGGTCCTTCCAGATGTTCGGTACGCTCCGGCGATGATACTGCCACTTCCCGAGGAGGTTTTTGGTCACCGATTGCTGGATTGAGTACGTACGTTCGCCCGTGTCAAAGTAAGTAGACTCATGGTGGCTCCGGATATGGTGGCTCCTCGGATCTCTTTCCCCTTTGTGCACAACCTTGATCGTAGACGTACCACCAATGACTTCCCGTAGATAGTTCGGGACAGTTTCCCATCTCTTGTTTTTATCGAGCGAGACAGTCGGTCCGACTTGTTCACCACTTGCATTGTTAAAGATGGTAAGTTTCATCGAGGCGTGGTGTTTCCCGGGACGTCGGGCATATGACCCATTGTAAAAAGACCCACCCCCATTGCCGTTCATTTGGAGTTTGGTTTTTTTGTTGTCAGAAAATGATGATGATTACACACTTACTTAAAACTTATAGTAAATAAAAATTTCCCAAAACAAAAGAAAAGAAATTTTTTACGTACATGTTTTAAATGTTCATTTCCCTCTCAAGGTCCGTATACCCACCGACAAACCTACCACGATCATCAAAAATGATAGGCACGTAGTTGTAATTGTTATCCTGGACGGTTTTTAGATGGTTGGGTGCGAGATCCATAATGTCGTCAACCTCGATGTATGTATTTCCGGTGCGCCGGAGGATGTCCCGGGCCTTCGTACAATACGTACAGCCCCTGCGACCGTACCCAATGTATCTTCTTTCCGGAAGACTTAATTCAGATTCCCGGGGTCGTGGTGTAAATACATGGAATAACTTATCTTTGATCGACGATGGTTTGTTCGGGTTCTTTTTCTCCTCGGTCGCGGTGGGTGGTGGTACTACGACCGGTTGCTGATCGCGCGTGATGCACCTCCCCGTCCTTAAGCTCCGATCGGCCTCTGCCCGTTCCCGGCAGGCATCGTCATAGGGTCCACACTCCCGGAAGGCTTTTTGATACAATTCATGATAACGTCGTCGACAATACTTGATGCATAACGGTTTGTTCGTAATATTTTTCGGACACGTCCCCTCTGGGACATCCGGTATCGACTCCAGGCACTTTTCCCGCGCCGCTCGACAATATTCTTCCCGTCGGTCCCGTACCATATGATCAACCGGCATGATTCCCTGGGATTTGAAGGGTTCTCCTGTCGTGGAGCATGAGGTGTAGTCCGCGTGGCAGGCCTGGATTTGTCCCGTGTGCACCTCTTTGGTGAAAACGTTGTTGGAGGAGGAGGATGAGGGGGAGGGGGAGGACGACGTCCCGGGGTCGCACCCGGCACCGGTCACGACTCCGACATCATACCCGGTGCTGACCAGATCACATGTCGCTTGTTCGATGCTGTCCTTCTTTTGTCCGAGGGATCGGGCATCCTGTTGTCCCACGGTTTCCTGCCCCGTGGTATTTACCTCGACTGTTTTCTTCCCGCGACCCTGGCGGACCACCATGGTCGGTGGCAGCGTCGGGGTCAATTCAAAAACCTCCACGGTCCTCTGGTCCGGGGTCAGTCGATCGTGCGAACATAACCGGACGGCTCGTCCGATGCGCTGAATCCAGTTGCCATAGGACTTGGCCGTCCCGATCATGACTACGGTCCGGACAGTCTTGAAGTCGGTCCCCTCGGAAAACGTCGCGGCGTTCAACAGCAGGACGCGAGATATCTCCCCGTTATCATTTCCGGGGTCGTTAAACACCCTGAACGCATCGACCGGGTCATGGTGCAAAAACCCTGCTCTCTTCGTCCGCTGTTGTTTCCCAAGCAGGGCCACCATCTCACCATGGTCCTTCTTGAATCTCCCGCTCCATAAGTCGTTCAGACTGAAGAATCCGCTGGATAGGTCTGTCAGGATGATAGACTTCCCCGGCGACTGGGCTACTATTTCACATGCGCGTAGCAGGAGAGGGGCCATCTCGGCGGGGTTCTCAAGCAGGAGCTTCCGGTACGTCGGGGACCATTCCTGGAGGGACGCCGTAATTTCCCGTCGTTTTTTTCGTTTCGTATCCACTTCCTTGTACCAGGCATCTACAAGCGGCCCACTCGACGGGAGCATCACTTCGACCCTGCGTAACTGGACCGTGGGAAATATGCCAGTGCGTTCGCTAGCCTGGAACGAGGAAATAAACCCCTCGTTTGTCGTTGTCTTGCGTCCTCCTTTTACTATCTCGAGAAGATGTGTCCCATCCGCTGGGTCAAACACAACGGGTGTTGCGGTCAGGAGTGCAAGGACCGTGTCTTGACAGTCCGTGAGGGAACTCCGGAGCTTGTGGAGATTTTGTTTGGACACGTCCAGGGCGACCTGTTCCGGGTCCGGGGCGACGAGGTTATGTGCCTCATCCATGATTATGATTTTCCCATCGTACGGACGAGATCCGATCCATTTTTGGTCCAGGAAGGAGCGACTTCCTAACTCCCGGTACGAATAGGCCCGCAGGGGAGCTGCGAGCTCCCCGGGGGTGCCCCGGGATCCCAGTCTTCCCGTCATCGCGAGGCGGCGTTTGATGGCATCCAAGCTACTATTAGTATTATCCACCGTAATATTTTGTTTTACGTACCTCGAATACGGGTTGTCTTGGCCCATGAGAGTTACGTAAAATTGATCCCGTGTCTGGTCCGTGGGAAACACGATAATTTTAGGTCTCGGGTCGTCGAAGTAGTTGGATAGCACTTCCAGCATGACTCGGGTTTTCCCACTACCTGTGCGGTGAGTGACGAGTACCCGCTGGACCGGTGGTCCCCGGGGGTGGAGCAGATATGCGGCGGTTGCCTGGTATGGTTGGATCGACCCGTCACAATTCATAGTATAATCTTTGACATAAATGCTGATGTAGGGACGGACAAAATCATTGAACCCGCGGTCCCCAGGTACTATGTCCCAGGTTCTGGGATACGCACCTGTTGTCTTAAGACCAAGACGTTTGAATAGGGTATCGACATTTGCTAACTGCCGGTTCCTCCTTCGGATTTTATCAAGCCGGTCCATTTTGTTTTTTGGTTTTTTTTTATTATTAATGTGTGTATACACACAATACGAAAATCACAAATTAAACACCCCGGTGTAAGATAGTATCTGCAGGAGAACGTGCCATTTTTGTAATAAAAGTTGGGGGTACCACGGTCATTCACGCGCGTGGTGTGATGCTGATACGTGGCATTTTCACTCTTTTTTGCACCGGAACACCATGCTCCCATTTTCTCTGTACTTCCGGACCAGTCATGATACCGCAGCTCCCGTGTTCAAGCTGGAATTCCACTCGGACTGGTGGTTTCATATCTTGTCTTTTACCATCCCGATCATCATTCTTTCTTTTTTTGTTGGCACGCTTTTTCTCTCGTAGCACGAATTTTCTTGTTGCCCCGAAGCTGTACGTCCGTACAGTAGTTCCACAGACATCTTCTTCGTTATCCTGGTGCATCCCGACATTATCATCACCATCCAGGTACAAATTCACCAGAGCCCACGTGAATGGACCACCATCCTCACCACCATTAGCATGCCGCATCACACGGGTGACGAGTGTGTTCGTTGTTGACTCCTTCGATAGGGTGGTTCCACTGTACGTGTAATCTTTTCCATAGACCGCCTCGTGCCGTGGTCGAGTGTAGGGTTTGCCCGTCTTTGGGTGATGGAAATTGCCAAACACTTTGACTTTTTGTTTGGGGTTGTTGACCAGGATGCCCTTGAGCTCATTGAAATCGGAGTCGGAACAGTCGACGGCCCGGGGTTGGTACAGGAACCGTGCATCATCAACACCATAAGCATCGAGCCCAAGTTGATGTCGTTGGTACGTGTTGGTGATGGTGTCTTCTTTAGTCATCGTCGAAATCAACCTGGGCGCAATCATGAGTTATGACACATAGACCTCCTGAATTGGTTGGTGATTCAACTTTAATTTTCTTTTTATCACAGCATGTTTTTTTTTTCAGAGCATTCATCGCAGCATGTCTCGATTGAAACAAGGTCAGGTGATGACTCACCTCTCTATCGATCGCACCTCTCTATCGCACCTCTCTATCGCACCTGTAGACAGCGACTGTACGAACACACATCCGTGATGTTTTCACATCGTGCCACGTCCAGGTGACGTGCGTTGGGAAACTGTTTCACCAACAGGCTTACATCTAGCTACATACATCATTAATACACGAAAGTTGATATATTGTTACATGAATAGCCTTCGTATTTTATTTATTTATACAAAATGTGTCATATCGTCAGACGGACGAGCGGGCGTTCGCCGTATCGGTCGGGACTATGCAGGTGGACCAGACGGGGGATACGGCTTCTACGTACGCTCCGTTCATGAAACGAAAGTCTCGTATGGAGCAGCATCACACTTTTTGAAACTTCGCAAGGTCATTGATTCGTTCCAGTCTAGCATACAGCACATTGTCGTTTCGAACCAACTGTCTATACTTCCTGCGTTTCTTTCTTGATTTTGAGGACATGTCGACATGTACACTTCCGTATCTGTTCTTGTTTTCGTTTTCCATTCGGAGGATCTCTTCTCCAGTTGCATCGTACACCGCTTGATACATTTCTTTTAGAACGAAGAGAAGGTCCCCGCGATCCACCGATACTGTCTTTGGTCCGGACATGTTTTTCTGTCCAATAGGGACAGGGGTTATCAAGTGCGCATCGATCAATTCGACGAATAAGTTTGTCGACTATATATAAGCAACGTGCCTTCACGTGTATATGTTGTAAGAAACCATCAGACGCCTGGATAAATCGCGACCACCATATTGAAAACAACACGAATTCAGAAAGGAAAAGCTTTTGAATTATGTGACACAGAACCCACTTGGACAATGATTCACACAGAAATTATTAATTTTTTTTTGTAGCATGGTTGGTATTTTTGTAGCATGGTTGGTATTTTTGTAGCATGGTTGGTATTTTTGATCCTTGGGATTGTTCCAGACATATTCTAGATCTCTGTAAGGTTCGCCGACCACAGGGTTCTATTGTCGGTCAGGAAAAAATACTAAAGTGATTTTACGGGTGGCTACGACTAATTTTTGTTGTTTTCCAACCATTCACACAAATCAATCTTTTTACCATTCAGCGCTGGTTTTGATTTACCTTTGCCTTTCTTTGAATTCACTATGTTCCTGATATCTGCTCGAATGTCACGTATGTGTCTATTGACACAGGTGGTTTCATGTACCACCGGTGTGAGATCGGACCAGGTTACGGTTTTCTTGGTCGGTCGAACAATAGTCCAGGTCCCTTTCTCGTTTGCTTCTTGTAGCATGTTCGAGAACGTCAATTCCGTATGATTCCTTATATGTATCCGAAACTCCGATTCCTTGGTCACCGCGCTACACCGATCACCACTACAGACATGTTCTGTCTTGTATATAACATAACGGGTTCTATAAATATTCTCATCGGATTCAGTGTCTCGCACCATCCTTAGCTTGTGTTTTTTCAAGTATGCATCCACGGAGTCTTGGTGTACTACCGTCGTCTTGATTTTGTGAAGCACCTCCCTTATATGAGACGATATTTGGATCATGGTGTTTTTCATTGCTTCTTCTCTTATTGAAAGGTTTGCATCCGTCTTCTTTAAATTTCTCGAAAGAATGAGAAAGTCGTCGTTTAAAGAAGTCGACAGTCGTACTAGTTCATCCTCAAATAAACTCATTTTACCTTTTCTTTAATAAGATAACACAAAGACACACAGGTGAGTGAGTGAGTGAGTGAGTGAGTGAGTGAGTGAGTGAGTGAGTGAGTGAGTGGTGAGGATCTTCGATTTCAACCATATATTCGTTCCCCAATATTAGTGAGCCCAATGCACGAATCTAGAGTAAGTACACGTTTTTTACAACTTAGAACTAACATCAATTGGGAAACCCTTACCCCAGGGGAAAAATTAAACCTTGGTTCGTGAGAGAGAGAGAGGAGGATGACGGCGCATGATGTTGTGGCCGTTGGTGCGCGTGACAAACACGGGTTCATCCGCACCTCCCATGTCGCACAGGAAGCCTGCCACGACGCGCTCCGACTCCTTTTCAGGGATGCTGCTCCCGACGAGCGCACCAAAGACACACAGGAGTAGTAGTAGCAAAGTTTAACTTTATCTAAACTTATCAAAAGCTAACCAACAAATTTGAATATCGCAAAATTCAAGTTTATTGTGTTTTTTTTTTTTTTTTTTGGTTCTATGTACATGATACGAGTAGATACAACTGTCTAGAGGTGGAGTATGAGTGAGGGCACCACCACCACGAACTCCAAGAGGGTCAGTGAGCAGAGGGCTTCATCTGTTCACATGCACGATCCTCAGAGGTCTTGTCCGACCGTACCGAGTAGCCCGTCCGATCACTTGGTCCAGATGGCTTTGATCGTTCACTGGATGGCGAACGACGACGGTCGTCGTGGATGCCAGGTCCGTGCCACTCACGTGGTTTTCATGGACCCACATGACGCTTCCAAGGGACGAGGACGAGGACGAGGACGAGGACGAGGACGAGGACGAGGACTTCGACTTCGTATGGCGCCTCTTCTTAATTGCCCCCTTGTCCGCGTCGGCAGTATTGTCCCAGGCCCGTTTCCGAGCCCCGAGCGTGACTGCATTGCCCTTGAATCCCATGTACCGGAAACCGTACGCTCCGGCAATATTCTCCAGTACGCAACCCGAATTCAAACCGGCATAGACCAGGATCTTCTCTTCGTGATCTTGGACGAGACCCAGGATGAGACGCATCAAGCCCGTGGTTTCGGGATACATGTGCATCCCGCACCCAGCAGACGGAAAATCCCGTACGACGGTGAATTTCAGAGCGGAGTTGATCTCGGGACATTCCGTTACAACCACTCCGTCGTACTGGTCGTCGGTTGTCGCCATCACCATCCTGGCGAGTCGGTTGTAGTGCATGTGGACACTTCTCTGGATGCGGGCATCGTGGATATCCAGGTACGCTCGGGTATGAATCGTCCAGCAGAGGAAATCGAGCCATTTCTTGACCATCGAGCCTTTCGAATCATCAGTACCGTGACGGTCGAACATATTCGGGCCTGGATGCTCCGGGATGATAATCAGCTTGGGCGAGAGGAAATCGTATGAATTCTTCGCTACGGTGTACGCCGCGCAGACGGGAATTTTTACGTCGACGACGGTCTTGATGATGTTGAGCGGCGCCGTCGAGCAGATGTAATGGTGCGACTTGAGCCTCGCGTGGACCTGCTTACAGACGCCGTCGTCTGCGAGTGCACTCACGGTGGACATTCTACGACCGCCGATGCAGGTAGCGACCGGGATCATCAGACCATCCACGGAAGACCACTGCGGGGTCACGAACCCCTGGAGTGTCCCGTTGAGGAGGTACCAGTAGTTCATGGCGACCTTCCGGGAGGCGATCATCGGAGTGGCGGTCAGGCCGATTGTGAACCTTGCCTGGAAACATGCCGTGGCGACGACGACCTTGGACTGGACCGTGGCGAGGACGTAGTGGTCCGTCGGGGGGTCGACTAGCTCGTGGACCTCGTCGTAGATCACGGCGGCGTACTCGACGCTGTGGAACGAGGAGTACTTCATAGTGGCCCGGTAGAGGGGGCTGGACCGAAGCCGTAAAAACGTCGCGTTCACGACGAGAACGTCCACGGTTGCGAGGAAGTCGGCATACGGTGCTTTGCCACCCATGCACCGCTCCACGTCGCGCACCGTCGACAGCAGCTCCACGGTCTTCCCGGGGTATGCTTTTTTAACCGTCGCGACCCACTGCCCGAGGGTCGCCGCAGGTGCAACCACGACGATCGTCTTGACCTGGCGCCGGCCCGTGGTTCCCAGTGCGTAGCCCGATGGGTCTACTGGGAACTGATTAGACTCCACGACGTCCACCGCCGAGACTAATGCTGCGAGGGTCTTGCCGATGCCCGTCGGCGCCGACGCAACGCATCCACGTGGATGATGGACGAGGTTGTTGACGACGGGAGCTTCCGGTACCACGGGCCTCGCATCGGACCTGCATACTTGCACGACTCCGGTGTCCCTGACGACAAGTCCCAGGTCCCCGTGTCCGATCGCGAGCGGCACAAACGTCGTAGGAACCGTAACGCGAGGGTGGTAGAAGACCGGGGTCTTGGTGCTATCGTGGGCAAGAAGAGCCGCCGCTTGCCGGAGGATCCCGGTCCGGAGCCGCACCTGGGACGAGTTCAGCTCGTAGCCTCCGACGCGGACATTGTCCCGTGTGGTAATGATGCCGTCGACGGTTGGTGGCTCCATTTTTTCCTCGGACTTGAGGCCAAAGTCGAGGCTACGGAGCACCGTCCGGAGGAAGGGGCTCTCGATGCATGTCCCGACGTTGGCCGGGACCCGGACGGTGACGACCACCCTGACTGG
>JACKZZ010001980.1_pt1 | contig 11003 bp, 4 predicted proteins | sample 8027871 | NCBI WGS metagenome assembly JACKZZ01 (sample SAMN15724774, study PRJNA655200) | protist metagenome | isolation source: fluorescence activated cell sorting (FACS) single amplified genomes of... | place: USA: West Boothbay Harbor, Gulf of Maine | collected 2000-07-19
ATGCTAAAAGATAAGGTAAAAAGCAAACAATTTAAATTCGAGTTGGATATGAAATTTAATAAACAAGTAATCTTAGATAGAATTAATAGTTATCAGTTTGATGATGGAATATTAACACAAGTAATTTCACAATTATTTGATATAAATTTTTTAATTTTTGATTTTAGTAATGAAAATATTTATACACTATTTAATGGAGACTATTTGAATCCATGGAAAGCAACATTTTTATTTGCCAAAAAAGAAGATAATTGGGAACCTTTATTTTCAGATAGAAAATCATTTTGTTTTAATGATAATTTTTTAAAATCAATTCTTACAGAAAATGAAATAATGTATTACAATGATAGCTTTTTAGAAAAATATTATACTTTATTAGATAATATAAAAGAGTTAGAGAATATAAACTCATCAACTGAGCTTGAAGAATCTGAAGATGATACATTTATTAATCCAGTTAATGAAATTAAAAAAATGAATTTGAATAAATCAAAATTAAAAAATATGAAAAAAGATAATTTGGTAGATATTATTTCTAAATTAAATTTAGATATATCTATTAGTTCTAATAAAACTGATATGATAGATAAAATCTTACCTTATGTATAAAAAATCAAGTAGTATAATGCTTTTCATTTCTACAAATAGATTAAACTTGTTGCTTCACAAGTGAATATAAGATGTTAGTTTGTCTACAAAACTATATATTTAATTATTGTATAAATTAAATATATGATTGACCTATATAATATAAGTTCTAATTATGGAGTTAAAATAGTTGCTCTATTTATTTTTTGGAAGATTGTTAAGCGTCATCCAAATCTCAAAAAAGTTAAAAAAGAAACAGCTTTTTCTGTTTATAGATCATTATTATGTTTAAATTTTTTATTATATTCATTAGAGAATTTAGTTTGTAATTTTAGTGATCTATTTACTGATCCATATCAAAGTAGAGATTGTTATAATAATGTTTCGGATTGGTTTATTGTCTATACCATATTTGATTTAATAAAAATGATAATGAGTAAAAATTCAAGAATTGATTTATATATTCATCATATTTGGTGTTTAGGTACATTTCTAATAAGTAAAAGTTTCGGAAATTGTGGAGCAATATTAAATGCTTCATTACTAGCAGAAGCTATTTCAATAGTCAGTGGAATTGATCTAATTGCTATGGAAAATGATAATATGAAGGAATCTTATTATTATAAAAAATATAGAAAATATATAATTAAGTTTTTCCGATTACCACTCTGGATTTTATTATTATTAATAACCATAAAAAATACAAGAAAAACACCTTCTTTAGTATGGTATAATTTTATATTATCAAGTATTGTTATGATTGGATTAGATCAATTTTGGGAAAAAAAATGTAATAAAGTTATAAAAAAGTATAAAAATAAACCCTAAAGAAAAAACACAATGATCGTAGAAAAGAAAATAAAAATCTAATTATTTTTAATGTATGATAAAGGAGGTGTAGGACCTGACACATGGGGACCACATGGGTGGAAATTTATTCATTATACAGCTATGGGATTTCCTCACAACCCAACACAACAGGATAAAAATAAGTATAAAAAATTTTATGAAGCATTAGGAGATGTTATTCCCTGTGTATTATGTAGAAATAACTACGTTGATCATTTAAAAGAATTCCCATTAAATAATCAGGTTTTAAGTTGTAAAGATGATTTAATGGCATGGACCATCAAAATTCATAATATAGTTAATAAATCTAATGGAAAAAAGGAATTTACTATACCAGAAGGTATTGAATCTATTAAAAAAAATGACGATACTTGTGTATCTGATAATTTTGTTCCAGTTAAATCTATACAAAATACAAAATCTTCCAATAAACTAAATAAATTAGTTAATATACTACCTATATTAATTTTTGGAATTATTTTAATTATGCAACTAGTTAAGATTTATTGTAAAAATAAAGCTGTTGATAGTAATATTTCGGTTTAAAGGATATTTACATTTTAGTATTATTATGGAAAATAACGATTTTAAGTTAGATGAGTTAAAACAAAAAATAAAAGATGCTGAAGTAAAAATTAACCAATTGAAATCAGAGAATAAAGACGAAGTTCAAATTGAATTTTATTTCTTGGAAAATGAAGAAGAATTTTATGCTGAATATCCATATTTGATTAAAAAGTTGATTAAAGGCGGAGATTTAGAATTTTTAAATAAAATGATAAAAGGTTTAGAGAAGGTAGAAAGTGGTGAAAATTCATTGGCTTCTACTGAATTAAAACTAGGAGAAGAATTAGCTGAAAAGTATTTATATCCTAGTATTAAGAAAGATGATTAATTAAAAAGTAAGTATATTTATTTTTTAATTAAACAAGTTTATATATTAATTTTAATATATTTCACAAATTAAATTTGTCTAATTGTGAGTCCAGTTTCCAGTGCTTGGATTGTAAGTTGCTGTAGTAGGTCTTCCACTATTTACGCTTGAAAGAGTGAAAGTTACAGTAGCACCTTGACCAGAATTAGGAGTTGGAGGAGTATCTGAACCCCAAGTAATTACATTACCACTAACAGATAATGCTTTATAGATTTTTACTTCATTTACACCAGGAGTTCCTGAAGCACCAGAGCCAGAAGAAGCACTTTGAGTTGCTGCAGCAAAGGTTACTTTGAATTTAGTTCTGCAAACAAATAAGGAACCTGGAACGTATTGAATACGTTCACCTTCTTTTGTTCCTTCATAAGTATAAGCATAACCATTAACTCCAGTTCCAGCAGTTGTTTTAGGTCTGATGAAAGCACCAAGATCACTATTATCACAAATTGGATTTGTGACAGCTCTTAATGCTGTATCAATAGCATTTGGATTTTCAAATTGGAAATCACCAGAAGCAGCAGCGGTTCCATCTTCAAGATCTTGACCTAATAATTGAACAGCTTGAGCAACAGTTCTGATTTGTGCACCAGATGGATCGTAAACATATTTTTGGTAACTATAACATGATTCTCTATCCATCCAATTAGCTGCTCCTTCTAAAGGTAATTTTTCTTTTCTATCAAAGAAGAAACCTTCAGAGTCAATCATATTTGCATTGTAAGATTGATCATTTGGAGTGGCTAGTTTGTTAGTAACACCGGCAACAATGAATTTGTAAGTTTTACCAATAGTTGGAGTAAAACCACTTCTTGTTGCTAAAATACCTTTAGAGTAGTATTTACCAGATAAATCGTAGTTTCCTTCGTGTTGTTCGTGTCTCTTAATATCTTTTAATCTGTAACTTCTAAAAGAGGTATTATTATCATAAACTAATGTATTAGCACCACTTACAACTTGTCTCTTACCAATTGGAAGATTCATGGATACATCAACTTTTTCACCAAATGGAATGTCACCACTAACGACATGGTTCCAACCGGACATATCAGCATATTCTGGAGGATATTCAATGAACATATCTAAGAATACACCAGCTGTAGCACTTAAATCAGTTGGGTATTTACCGTAGGTATCAATACTACTTGCATAGAATTGATTAGAAGTAGTACTTGTATTAATTGCAGCATTATCTGAAAAAGTTCCGGTAGATTTAGTTCCAATTTGACGTTGACTTGCATATGGATGAACTTTTCTCTTAACAGGAGTGATGTCATTTTGAGTTGAATTTGCAGGAACAATGTTACTGAAATCGATAGCCCAATTTGGTTTCTTAGAATTAGCTTTGAAATCGTTACCTTCGAATGCTTCTAATTCTTCATAATCAGCAAATACATAACAGATTTCTTGAGATGAGCTAATTTCTTTAACCTTAGCTTGAATATCCATAGGGTCAATTAAAGTTTGTTGAGCTGGGTCAGCTGTTTTATAATCAAATCCTTCTTTTAAGGTATATGGTTGTGGTGATTGTTTAGCTAAATCAAAAGTATCACCTACTCTAATAAAGAATTCAAACATACCATTTTGTTCTTGAACTGGAGGATTTACATGATCATTTCTGAAATCTCCAGCTTTATATAATGGGAGGAATCTTTTTTCTACATCAACATTAGTTCCATTATCAAATCTTACATAAGCTGTAGGAATATCAACTTGATGAATGGTAGTCTTTTCACTTAATTGGTCTAATTTGGATGGAGTTAAATTTAATGGACCTTCGTATAATCCTAAATCATTCTTAAAGTAATAAGCTTTACCTGATACATCAACTGTATCAGAACCATCAAATGGATAACTTTGAGTAGAACCATCAGCTCTAGTGTTATTTACTAAATAGGTTGTGTGTTTAGATTTACTACCTGATACTGCTCCATTAATTACATCAGCACTGTTTGCATTTCTATTCAAGTCACAGATATAAGTTGGACCTACTTTAGTAACAAATAATTCTTCAAATCTAGAGATTTCGGCTGAAATACCAACCTTGTATAAATCTTTTCTTTCAAAGTTATAGTGAGAATAATCAGCTAATTTGGTAGATGGTTTTAATTTAGTTTCAGTAGTTTTATTAGCTGGAATGTCTTTTAATTTAATTACTAAATCAGTAAAGCTAGTAACTTTTTGTTCACCTCCTTGGTCAGCACCATCTGGTAAAGTTGGTGGACAAACAATTAAGTCAGAATCAAGAGATGATACTTTGTAGCTGATAGTCTTATTACTTTGATTTGGATGTTTAATCTTATCTGTGAAATTAGAAATCTTAATTTCTGGATTATTTTCAGATTCAGTTTTTCCTTCGTCAATAGTTCCAAGAGTTTCATTGAGATCGTAAAATTTAACTTTTTCTGGATCATAATCTCCTGGACCTTGTAAGTAAAAGCCACTGTTTTGAGCTTTAACCTTAATATTTACTAATGCTAATGCTCTTTCTACACCAGACATATCATCAATAGTATTAGTTTTGTTAGATCTATATTGAGCCATGACTAAAAATTGATGATTTTGTCTAGTATAAGAATTAAACCAATTATTAGTGCTGTATACTGGAGTTCCGTTAGCAGAAATCAATCCTTCAGAAACTTGGTTGTTAGTATTGTAATTTTGATGATAAAGTGATACTTTAGAATTTGAACCATTAACTGCAGTATATTTAAATGTCATCATATCAATAGTGGTTTGAGCTTCATCGGCAATATCAGTATATGATTTTTGTAAACTTAATTGAGTTTCTAGTCCAACATAAGCGCCTTCGGCTTTGTTCCAATTATAAGTGTTAGACACATCAATTCCATTTGATAAATCAGAAATAATATCAAAATTATTAGTTGAACCTTGTGTAAATTGTTCAGGATGAATATAAGCTCTACCAGATGGATCAATGAAACCAACTACGTTATAAATAACATTGTCATCGTATTTGCTAATTTCCCAAGAGTTTCCAACTTTAACTAAACTATTACCTTCCATATAATCAGATTCACTGTAGTAAATTCCATTATCATCATATGCTTGTCCCATCTTAGCATTAAATACTTTAGTAATATCAACCTCTCTTTCACCTTCGTTAACTTCAAAGTTAAAAGTTTTAGTTGGTTTTCCAGTATCTGGGTCAATAAATTTAAGTCCTTTTTGGTTAGTAACTCTTACAAAGAACATGAAAGTTTTAGTGCAAACATCACCTTTTGGAGTAACATATTTTACTTGAACATTGACTAATTCTGGAACAGCTTCTAATCTGTTATTATCTGCGGTATTCATTACTGAATGACCCATTCTTTGATACCAAGTAAATTCTTCAACATCTTTTCTGTAAAGTAAGATTTCGCCGTTGTTAATCTTAACATCGTATCTTTTATTTGCTGGGATATAAAGTGGAGTATTAGCAGCATCTTGAATAGCATTAACTGCTACAGCTTCATCTTTATCAACTAAAAATCCATCTTTATTACTAGAAGTATTATATGCAATGTAATCACTATGTCTTCTAAACATTGGAACAATTTCTGCAATAGGTTCGGATGCATTAAGTTTTAAGTATTGATTTGGATCAATGTTAATTCTAGCAATTGGCATATTTGGACCATGATTGTATTCATTACATGATACATCAATACCTGATATATCTCTACTTGTTTTATTAACATGGTCTCTATCAACAACATTATAAGCTGTTTGCCAATTATCACCTCTGGTTTCTTTTGAAATATAGGATCTATCTAAAGAAGAAGAAAATTGTTTAGCCTTAAGCATTGTTTTTCCACCAACAACAACTTCTTCAGTAGCTGGGAAGAATATATTAGTGAAGTCAAGTCTAGAACCAGGTAAACTAGTTACAGTCTTTGCATTGAATCCAATTTGCATATTATTAGAAGATGAATCAGTTACTCCGAATGAATTATGTTTATATTCAGTGTCATAAGTGATATCACCAGGGGTATAATCTAATTTACCATTATCCAACCAGTTAATCTTAGTTGATGCAACGTCATATTTAACTTCTTGAACAGTAATATTTGGATCGTATGGAGAGCTGGTAACATAGGCATATACGTTAAGGGTAACAGGTGTCATTGTTTCAACATTATTACCAGAAACATTTAATTTATTACTTACAGCTCTCATTTTAAGAGTAACCTTTCTACCAGCTGTTCTATTAGTATTTGTATCATTTTGTGCATTTTCTCCATCATCAAATTCAGATAAAGCTAAACCAGCACCAATTTGAGCAGGTAGAAAGATGGCAAATTTTGGTTTACCATTAACATTAGATGATCTTGCATCTTTACCTTCTTTGTTGTCACTTCCTGAATTAGCATGTGTGCTTAAACCACCAATTTCGGTAGCAGGTTTTGTTCTGTCAAAAGTATAACTAGTTGGAACAGCAGTTTTATTATGACATTCGTATACAAATTTTTCATTTTTATAATCTTTCCACTTTCCTGAGTATTTACCGTCAGAACCAATAGTATCATAAACAAGTTTAAATTTATAACCGTCTTCAATTGGGAAGTAGGTGGTTGTTGCGGTAGGGAAATAACCTACGTAAGTATGAGTATTTGTGGCATTACTTTCAACATTTGAAATATCAACTGCAGTGTAAGCAACTTCATCATTAGATAACTCAAAGGTAATATTTTCTCCTTCTTCAAGAATACCTGATACATCTAATGGAATATATGCATCATTGTATCTATTAACCCAGACACCAGAAGCATCAGTATGAGATACTTTATATCCAGTATCTTGTAATAAATCACCTGTAGCAGCAGCATTTGGTGAAATACCGTAAGCAATACCTTTAGCCCAAGGACGAATTACATTTTGGGTAACATGTAATACAGAAGCTACATCAGATGGCCAGACATGTAATTGATACATTTTGTCACTATCTATAGATTTACTTGCACCTTTTAATCTGAATTTAAGAGTTGGAACTGGTTGTAAATCTGCTCTATCAGCATCTAAATTTTCACCATTAGCTAAAATACGAACTACTGAACCAATTCTGTAAAATTGGAAATCTCCTACATTAGTTAAATCGTATTTGAATAAAGTTTCATTGACAGTAGCAGAAGCAGCAGTTCTATAATTAATTACAGATGTACTTGGTGCAAAACCAAAATCAGTATGATCAGGTCTTAATAATTCTACTCTCTTATTATATTCCGATGTTCCTGCAACAATATCTGTAGCAGCAAAATAGTCTAAATTGGACATATCAAAGGTAAATTGGTTACCATCACTATAAGCTTTTTCATACATTTCTTCAGGATCAATAACTGATTCTTTAATTTCAATTTCAATTCCATTTGGACCAACAGCATAAATATCGTAATATTTAGCATCAATTACTCTAGGGAATTTAATTACACCACTAAAATCTGTTCCTTCAGCATGTCTGGACTCATCCTTATAAGCACCATTTATTGAATTAAACCAGTTAACTTGACTTCCACCAACATTATATGTTTCAACAAATTCATTTTCCATGGTATTGTCAGAAGCTTTAGTTTGTTTAGCAAAACTTGTAAATCCGTTAACCATACCATTTAATTTTGAATATACCCATTTAGTTCTCATAGTATTTGTTTCTAAATCATCTCTATAGAAACTAGATGTGCACCCAGATAAATCACCATAGTAACCTAAGGATTGAGCAGTTCCAGATTGATCACCAGCATATACATCACCAGCTGGATGATTAAATTCACCACCGGTAGTATTAGCTCTGTAGTGAGTGTAGAAAACTGAAGATTGATCGGCAGCTGCATAACCAACAATTTGATTTTTATTAATATCATTATGATCGATGTTAACACCACCAGCAGTTCCGGTTCCGGTATTTAATACAGCATTACTGACTGAAAAAGAACCATTTACAAGAGCAACATTATTAAGAAGTTTGGTATCTGTTGATGCACTGTTATCAATAATTTGTTTACCTAAACCACCTGAATATAATAAAGTTTTGATATCAGCTTTGGTTGGTAATTTTTTATTGCTTGATACATTATATGCAGCATAAATATTGTCTGTTCCGTAGTAGTATTTATCATCACCATTAGTATCTTTAATTTTAAGCATTTTTGTTAAGTAATTAGTAGCACTAGAACCATTTGTTGGATTTAATTTTCTTCTGTATTCTTTGATTTGATCATAGATTACATTTGGTCTATTATCAGAGGAACCTGAAAGATCAGTAGCAGCAGTAACAGATACTGCAGCACCTCTTGTACCTTGTTTGTATTTCTTTTGCATTGCAGCTTGAATTTTGTAAGCTGGTGATGAACTTAAATCAGATGAATATTCATACCATTCTCCCATTGGATTGGTTGGATCAAATACAGAATTTTTATATTCATGGAAACCAAAAAGCATAGTAAATAAACTTGATTGGTGACCTAATACTGAGTTTCTGTTGTAAGCTTTAGTTCCTGCATCGGCTGTGTAATCAAGATCAGATACATCAAGAATTTGACCAATTCTTTGTCTAGTATATAAACTTCTATCGGTATGAGGAATGTTACTTTGATCGTAACCACTTCTGAAAGCATTAGTTTGGTCTGCACCACTAGAACCACCATCAAATCCAAGAGTTTTATTTCTAGTAACTTTAAAAGCATTTAATACAGCTCCTAATTCACTAGCACATCTAGTTTGAATTTCGTTTAATGTTGGATTTAATCCATTTGCTGTAATGTTAGTAGCAATAGCTGTTCTTAATGCTGGTAAAGAAAGACCATAATAAATAGCTGATAAATCAACTGGTCCAGATAAATCTGTGTTATTTTCATCATAACCATCACCACCATTTTTACCCTTGAATGTTGAATCAAAGTTTTCTTTAATAGATTGAGATAAATCTAGAGCAGCATAGATTGCCATTCTTAAGACCTTATTAGAATCATTTTCAAAAGAAGCTTTATAGTCATAAAATTTATTTTCAACATCAGTTAAGATAGATTTTTGGTAGTGTCTGAAAACTTCTGATACAGATTTACCTTGATTCTTTAATTCTCTGACAAAAGATGGTGCTGAAGCATCATCATAGTTGTAAGCGTAATTAATTGCTTCTTCTGGAGAAATAACAATTCTTTGTCTTAAATTAGATTGATCAGATAAATCACCTGTTCCAGTAAATGTGGCTGCAGTTGCTTTAGCATGATCATAGAAATTATGAACAGCAGCAGTAAAATCATCTCTAATAAATACACTAGATTTGGATGGTAATAAAGTTAAGTTAATATCAAGACTTCTCTTAAAAATACCTAATGATGAAGTATTTGTAGCATCTGGAACTGGAGTTACACTAATAGTTTGTTTTAATTGTTTGCTTCCAACATAAGAAAATTGATTATAATCAGCAGTTGCAGCAATTTTTAAAACATAAAAACTCATACCTAATTCTTTTCCAATATCTTGTTGAGTTACATCTTGAGTATAGCTTGCTACAGTGCTTTTATTTGGAGTATCTAGATATAAACTTCTAGCAGTGTTAGTTCCATCATTTTGAACATCATAAAAAGTATTTGCATTGATTCCAACAAAATCACTAGCATTAGTTGCATCAAGTTTTGCTACAACTTCACCTAATGTTGCCCCAACAGCTGATTTGCCATTTCTAGTAGGAGCTAATTTTAATTCTTTATCTGAACTATGCAAATCAACTCTAATACCTTCACCGGCTTCTACTTTAATAAATAAATATTTGTAAGGGTTATTTAAAGATTCTTCTGTATCACCTTCGTAAATATTATCATCTAAAGAACCAGATGAACCATTATAATCAATTTTCTTAAAAGATGTATCTTCATTTGAACCAATCATACGTTTCCATCTTTTTTCATCTTCATCATATTGAATACCTTCAGTTCCAATATTTGGTTTAGAAGAAATAAAGAAAGTTGGTTCCACAGATAAATTGTGAATACCGATTTTTACTTCGGCATCTTGATAGTTATAAATGGTGGTATTTAAACCAAAGCCAATTTGTAAATGCATAGTGATTTGAGATGAATCTTCAAAACTTGGTTTATATTCTTTGCAGAATGTAAAATCACCATATTTTGGTAAAATATATTCACTATTTTCATCTTTAGTTAAAGGCCATCCACATTCTAAATATTGTTTAGCTGATACTTGTCCTCCTGGACCATCACCAACAACAACTACTTCTGCGCCGTTAACAAATGTTCTTAATTTAGTGACAGCTACACCGGCACTAACTTTTTGGTCACCAATAGTGACATCTTTAGATTCTGCAGTCATCATAATCTTACTAAAACCACTTCCGCTTTTTCCTTCATTATCTACTCTTAAGGAATTGGTATAGTAAGTCCAAGGTAAAGAACTGCCTGTGCTAAAGACATCAATTGAATTGAAACTCATTACAGGTTGAGTATTTTCGAATACTAAAAAATCATAATTCGACATATATGAACTTAATATATTTTATAAAAAAAAATTTCTCTGGTCAAAAAATTTTATTTTATTTAAACTAATTTTTTTGAAATCTGTTTTTCCTCCTGGAGGTTGTAAGTCATAACCTCCTTTAAAAGAGTTTCTATATTCTTAT
>JACKZZ010007443.1_pt1 | contig 11002 bp, 3 predicted proteins | sample 8027871 | NCBI WGS metagenome assembly JACKZZ01 (sample SAMN15724774, study PRJNA655200) | protist metagenome | isolation source: fluorescence activated cell sorting (FACS) single amplified genomes of... | place: USA: West Boothbay Harbor, Gulf of Maine | collected 2000-07-19
AAACAAAAAAGATATGTGACAGGCCAATGGGCAGAGAAGTCACAGGAAGCAGGAAGCAAATAGTCAAACTATTTGAGAACTTGTATAAAAATCGACCTGCGGAAGTTTATAGTCAGAACAAACTAAAGATACCGGACAATAAGAACAAGCTGGAAGAAGTTAGAGAATCTGCCCGAAAAAGTGCATTGCAAAGAACTGCTTCTGGTTTTTATCGCGAGCTAACTTTTCAAGAATTCAAGAGTGCTATTACTAGGCTCGAAAAAGAAAAGTCTCCTGGGTACGACAATACACCGCACGAGATTATAAAAGGCCTGCGAGGCCAAGGGCGAGAATTGCTCTATAGACTTTTTTATATTATTTTGAAATACGACAGCTTTCCGAACATAGGCAATCTAGCCCAGCTGGCACCAGTACAAAAGACGAAAGGCGTGCCCTTTTGTGAAATGCATTACCGCCCGGTATCTTTACTCAGCGTATATAGTAAGTTGTTTGAGGCCATAGTGGACACCAGAATGAACCAGTGGCTCGAGGGCTACGAGTGGGTTGGAGGGAAGATCAAGCACAAAACCGACCCGGTGCTACCGCGAAACAGCATTGCGTACCGACAAGGATACTCGAAAGAAGACTCCTGTGTAAGAATTTGCGACTTCTTGTATGCAAAAATGGAGCAGAATCTGAATGATCCAAAGTATGTGCTACTGAATGACAACGCGGCAGGTTTTGATGTGGTGGAGCATGAAACTTTGATAAACACAGCGAAAGGGGAAAAAATGCCGGAGGATTTACTGGGGGTAATTATTAGCTGGCTGAGCGGCCGAACGGTCAAGATTAGGGAGGGGTCTAGGGTCTGGGTGCTTCGACCAGGCATGCCGCAAGGATCACCGCTGTCAGGCGGTGTATTCAACCTGCATCACATCCCCCTGATTAGGTATCTCTTGGAGCTAAATCCGGACGGCATAGTAACGCAGTACAGTGACGACAACACACAAACCGGCTTCATGAGTAGACTGAAGCAGATGAAAAATTTTCTAGTTTCCTGTGGGCGAAAGTTTTTCATTTTTTTCGAGAAAGATAAAAGCGAAACAATTTTCTATGGTCAGAACTTTCAAGATGATCCGCAAGAAGCGGGAAGGTCTTTGGGGTTCTTGTTTGACGGCACGTGGACTCATGATGCAATGTCAGATAAGATAATAAAGGACATGACTAAGGAGGCGAACATTTGCCTAGGCCTGAAGACGTTGAGGACTACCAAGAAGGTAGATGTATTTGAAAGTCTTTGCTATTCCGCTTTGTCTAGCACGGGGTCCCCGCAGTATCCCTACTTCTCTTCCAAAGCAATGCTAAAAATTGAAAATACAATTTCCAACAAATTAAAAGTTTTGTTAGGTCTGCCCAGAAGAGCGCCCTCCACAGCTCTGTTTGAGTCCACTGGACTCCTTAGGCCTCACGCTATGTTCTTGCGCGAGAATTTAATGACATTTTATAAAGGTCTTGCAAAGAACTTGTGGGAAGAAAGTGGTGAGGAGCTGACAGGGGTAGAGTATGGGATGGGGAGTAATCTACAAATAAACCCGATAGCAGGGGAACCGATAAGAGAAAAATGGACCACGATAATGAGAACGATAAGCAAAGAAAAGTTGTCAGATATACATGAAGCAGTGGTAGAATCACCATTAAGAATTATTCGCCGATGCTGGAGAGGGGTCAGAATGTCGGTCTCCACCATGGACGACGTAGGACGACAGTGGGGCTATGACAGCCTCACAAAAATCAAAAACGTGGACGAGATCAACCGGACAAGAAAAAGGATATCGTGGCGGCAAGATCGAGAAATCAGGCGAAAGCTGCAAAATGCCGGACATCTCGTCATTGCCACAGACGGCAGTGCAAGCCCAGAGGAAGGAAGCGTAGGAGGATGTGGCGGCGCAACGTGGTGGGCAAGCGACCTGAACTGCGATCATGAAGTCAATGAAGACTTTGCCGATTGGTATCCGGTAGAGCCGATGTGCACATCGACTGCGATAGTGGAAACACCACTAAAAGACGCAATAGTAGACTCTTTTGATGCTGAGACTTTTGCTCTTGTAAATCAATGCAAAAAGACGACAGAACATCTGCGAAAATACAAGATGTCGCACCTGATAAAAAAAGTCAGCTTCTACCTTGACCCAAACAGTGTACTAGAAGGCCTTGCGAATATGCATGAGAAGTCAAACATTATGTTTTTTCACATCATGAACGCTCTAGAAGAACTGCGAGACGAATGTATGAAACACCACTGCAAGTACAAACATGCTGACCCGGAGATGCCTGCTATTGCACCAGAGCAAGAGCTAGAGTTTGAATTTATATGGAACGCAGGGCACAGCGGCCTCTTTTTCAATGACCTTGTTGACAGCCTGGCAGGTCAAGCAAAAATTCGGCATGACAGAGCAGTGACACAAGGCCAGCATGCAAATGTGTATCGAAAAGAAATAACTGCGTCGATTCTGAGAAGAGTACTCACGAAGCGCATAAGATACTGGATCGGAATAGCGGAATGCTCAAAGCCGACCAGTGCGCCGCAGCTAGTGGAGAGGGCGAGGGAGTTCGGGGCATTCCGACCGAAAGCAGGAACCTTCCCGACGAGATACTTGGAGCTGCTGTATTTCTACTTGTACTCAGGGGTAGTACCATGTGGCATTTTGGGGGCAGGTGAAGCAACGCATGAAGATGATGAAAACGACCCAGAAAAGAAAAAATATTTTCAGAAGTGTACACTGTGTGACGAACGAACTGAAGGGCACGCGTCGCATCTTGTCATGGCCTGTAATTGCCCAGCGGCGCTAGCAGCCCGACTGCAAATTTTTGGGGCAGCGACGATTCCAATCACCTTGGAAAATGAAAAAGAAGTATTTGCCCAGCCGCAGAAGGTGTTTCGCTTCATACACGAAACCAACAAAGGAAAAAAATTCCTGAAAAATTTTGCATGTGAACAGATCGAGAAAAACCTGCACTGCATAAAACCAAGGATGCAGGCGGAGACCAAAGCGAAAACGCAGGAGGAGAACACCTACGAACAACTAGGGTGGCAGTATAAAAGTATACAAGTAGATTTACTAGAGGAAGATATCAACACCACCAGCACACCAGTAGAAGACGAAATAAAAAATAGAGCTAAAGCGAATATGGATGCAATTTTGAAAAGATATAAAGATAGGAAGCATGAAGGATAAGAAAAAGAAGTGATGAAGTAGACACATGATTCTTTTTTCTCCATATAGAGCTACAGCTGCAAAACATAAAAGAATATTGAGTAAAATCATAAACATTCAACTTCGCCCCTTCTTTTTTTTCAAAATGAACAAATAAAATTCAACACACAGAAACTTTTTCAAAAGACAGAGAATATCCCTGCGCCAGACCTTGATCTTCGCCGCTGTCATCTTTTCTGGTGTGTTGAGAAAAGAAACTCAAGCAAGGCCGGAGGAAAAACAAGATCAAGATGGATGGACCGAGACATCCAGGCACAGCTCGAGCGGACACGAGCAAAAAGCCAAAATGATACGTGAGTACCGATGGTACGCGCGAGATCTTTGCTCAGGCAACAGGGGAGAGGCACAAGAAGACATGGCGCTGACGCAGGAAGGCGGCTGTAGCACAACATAGAGCAAAGGCATTACAATACAGGGCTCTTTTGATTCAATATCAAGTCTAATTTGTAATGCATAGCTGAGACCTGCCTCTCAATTTTTGTTGCTGCTTTATAGATTTTAGTGCCGGATAGACGAACAACAGAAAAGAAGTGGGCAAGAGGACTTTAAACAGAGACAGAATGACGCTCATGTGCTGCAGAAGAGACTTTTTTTTTATATATGAAAATAAACAGAAAGAGGTAGAAGTTTTTCATAGACCACCGAGACGAAAACTGCGACCAAAAAAGTGCTGGCGCAGAGCGCTTTTCTTTTACCACCCCGAAAGGCCAGAAAACGGGAATTGACGGCACGAGCATGATCAAACCAGCTACAGATCGAAAGGCGTGCCGAAAACAGCTCTTCTAAACCCGGGAGCCCTCCTGCCCCGGAGGTACAAGTTTAGAAACAATGGATCAACAGATCACGGAAGACGCAGGGAAGTATGACTCTTATATATTTTTGTGAAGTTCAAATAGATCAGACATGCCAAGGCGAACTCGCTCTTATAATTCTAAAGCTAGCTAGACAGATCCTGCCTAACGAATGTTCACCAAGATCAAGATGCTGAATCTCCAAGGTGTAGAAGGACCTTTTGTCCATCAATTTTAGGCATGAGTGAGAAGTCTTTTTTTTTCAGACTCTTCTCTATTTATTTACCTCTCCGGCTTGTTGTAAAGAAGGGATTTTTTAAAAAGCCATGCGCCAGTCACTGGATGTGGTTGTGCTGTTGGCAGCGCGGTACAACCGAACAGACTGGAATGGTGAGTAGGCGTCTTCTCTTCCAAAATATCGAATGAAGGGGGTAGAACAGTGAAGACTAAACAGTGGAAAAGGTAGAGCGACATTGCCGAAGAACCTTCAACCAGCACTAAGAGTCTTAACGATCTGACTTTTGGCGCTGAATTGCTTTCTCCGAACCCCGATTACAGTGGGGGGAGGAGTTAGCAGGCAGTGTCATCCCGGGCGTCCGTTCCACCGCAGACGTGAATGTGAGGGACCGTGCAAATGAGGAATTGCACATTTGAGCAAGGACCTGGGGGTTGTATCTCCAACTGCAAACACGCAACCCAATGAGTTCAAATCCAGCGGGCGCATGCTAAAAGAACACAAGAGGAAGAACGAAGTTTTGAGGACGACGAGAAAAGCAGAAGCCATAGCCATCCTTCTACGTCGTTATTAAGACTTTTATATGCCTTTTGTCAGTAATTTTTATAAAAAAAAAAAAAAAAAAAAAAAACCTCTCTAAAAAAACCTATGGGGCGCGCTGCACCAAGGGACTTTCGGCTTTTCCTGGGAAGGGAGGTGAAAATGAAGAACTTCAACAAAACACCAAATGATACAAACGCTGCACCGAGTTCGAAGTGACGCCTCTATCCAGATACAGGGGAAGTGAGGAAACGCGGCCGGAGCAGGCGAAGACGCGTTTAAGTAGCCGTCATGTTCCTCTTCAGGTTCAGACATAGTCATAGTGTTGAAATGCATTGATCTAGCTCTGACAATACGACAAGATTCGACTGCAATGACCTAGATCGATCATGCTCATGGACACTGTCTTTATATGCGATCCATTCTTTTTCTTTCAGGGTTAGGTTTAGCTTTAGGGAAAGTGGTGCTATGCTTCATATGGGCTGTTGCTACCTCTGTTTTTTCGATAGGGGTAACAACTGTTTTTTATAGACAACCTCCGTATAATTCTGTGACTGGGTTTTCCGCGCACGACTTGGCTACTCACGATCTTCAGACTTCTACCCAGCTGGCCCTTGAGCGACATTTTGATCGTATTCTCACTTAGATACCTACACGACGAAAGAAAAGAAACAAAAATGGTGTGGTGCGATGAGTGCGAGCGGTACGGGCATGACAGCGATTATTGCAATGCGGTGTGGTGCGACGACTGTGGACGATGCATCCAGTCTCAAAGCAACAATTGGAACGCCAATCAGCACAACCTCGCGCAACACGCAAAGACACACCGACCCCGCAATCTCGCGTGTCCGGTGTGCGGTGAGCAACGCTTCAATTCTGCAACGGGCGTGGCCCTCCACTTCGAAGGTGGTAACTGCACCAAATGCCGTAACCCAGGGCAAGCAGCTGGCCTGACGTACCAGTTCGTGCGTAATCAGGCCCCGAACTTTTTGAATCATGCCATTTGTGACCGAGATTTCACGCACGAGGTCAATCCGAATTACGTTCCGAATAATGCCTACAACTGCCCCACCTGCGGAAAGAACTTTTCCAAGTTTGCAAGCTTGTCGCAGCACATGGAAGACGCGCACCGCCAGAACGCGCCCAGGTTCCAGGCTTTGGGTTGGTGATTGAAAGATGCAAGTACTATCGTCCAGGTTCCAAACACGATTCCAGCATTCATTCATGGTCGACGGACTAGGGTCTAGCTTTCAAAGGAAGATTGACATTCCACACAATCTATCGAATTTCATGTACATTTTGCTTCTCCTTATCGTGTACATTCAACTGTTTGCATTTGGTCACAACTTCTGGTTCTGGAAGGGACAAAAATCACAATCACCGATGAATGGAGAGCAGCTGCTATCTACATCCTCATAACGTAGTTCGCTCTGGCGGCCGGGACTTGGAATTGCCTGACTGTTCACCGCCTACCGGCATCAGAGTACGTACATCTGTTTCCATGATAGCCGCATCCAAAGAAGCACGACGCATTTCAACAGCAGCAGTCTGTCACTTGTATTGATATTCGTTTTCGTCCACCAAGTGTAGCATACCAAAGGCAAATATACTTTTTGCGTGCACTAACAATCGTGTGACAATCGTGCGCCGTCCAACAAATCGGTCAATTCTCGTAGCCTCCGTAATAAGGTAAGTCACCCCATCGTCCTCTTCGTGCGTTGACCGTGGTTCGTTTTCCACCACCGTTCGTTTTGAAATTGCATCCGTATGATTTCACGTTTCGTGCAAGGATTGATACTATTTTCACGCGAAGCTCTTCGTCGTTCTCGTTGCCGTGTTTCTGGTCCGTCATTTCTGACCCTGACTTTACTATCTCTATCAAACCCACACTTGTCCGCGACAGGTTTTGCAATACCTCGGTATTGCTAAGCCACTAGATAGAACCCCCAATAATTTCGCCTATTTAACAATCAAAAACGAGAAATATTTCGATACCTTCACAACATTTGTTTTCCCCAATTTATTTTCCCTCCAGGGCGGCTTTGCCCATTTTTTTGTCACGACCGGGCGAGTCGTAGTAAATTTCCTTTTCTTTGGTGCTTTCACTACTACATCGTGACAAAATGGACGTGGCTGACAAGACTGCTAACTATGCGACCAAGACGAAGCGCGTCCCCCAGGGCGAGACGGCCTTCCGGATGCAGCGGTTTTTGCTACACCAGAAGAACGAGCCCACCCGGCAGGTGGAAGCGTCGCTCGACGAGGCGGTGGAAGAGGTGGAGCGGCTGGCCGGGATCTTCGCGGGCCACATGGCCAAGGCTGACGTGCACATTGCCGAAATGAAGAAGGAGATCGCGGTGGACTTCACGAAGGGGCCCCCGCTTATCGAGTTGATCCCGGAGAACCTGCCGCAGCCCGGGCAACTGCAAAAACTGAGTTACACCCAGTACAAGCGCGCGTTCGGCGGGCACTCCGTGGACGAACTGCACGCTATCACGAAGTTTCGCAGCAACAGTCAAAAGCGATTATTAGGCGGGTTGATGAACTACGAGCATTTCATGGGCTACATCGTACTGCAGCATACCTTCGTCCTCTGGAAACGGCAGATCGTCGACAAGAAATTTTCCTACGCCAGATTCCTCGAGAGAACGCTTTTATCGTCCGTCCAGTGGAAGAGATGGTTTAACCTGCGCGCCCTTCTCCTACGGTGGTACATGTTTACCCAGTGGTCCAGAAAGGAGGAAGCGGCAAGGTAAGGTTTTTGTGTTTAGATAGTGCAAGCTCCAGAAATAGTGCGTTTTTTTGTATCACAACAAGTGCCTTTTGACTCCGATCACGAAATAGAAATGTGACTGATCCGGTTGTACACACAAACTCGGTTTCTGAAATAGATGGCAATTATTTTCCACCACCTTCGCACAACAGGCAACGCGCCATGAAGAAGCTGGTTGACCGGGATGCTCTGCACATGAAGCAGTGGGATAAGGAGTACAGGAGCGCGTTAAAGGCCCTAAAGGACACCGCCATTCCGGATCCCGACGAGGGTTTCCAGAAGTGCCTCCAGTACCTGCTTCCCCACGCGGTGGACGTGCTGGAAAACGCGCACAAGCGGTCCGCGGTCGACGTGCGACAGTTTGCGAGTTTCTTCATCGAGCATGTGAACTGTCAATGTCCGGACCGATTTTTACGAGGACGCCGACAGCAAGAAGGGCAGGATTAACGCGCAGGCGACGCTGCTCGAGCTGATGTCGCTGGCCAAGCAACATGTGTACGAACAGGACCCGAGTTTTCAAGACGATCAGGCTATCGCGGACGTGATTATGGCCGTCACACGGCAGGTCGACGAGCGGGCGCACACCGAGATTACGCGGCAGGACTTCATCGATAAGGCGGCCCGGGACATGGTGGACAACGTGTACCGCCGGATTCTGCGCGGTCGGTCCATCAACGACCCGGCGGACCAGCGGCAGCTGAACCCCAAAGAGATTGACATTAGCCGCCTCCCCTGGGAACCCGGGCTGCACAAGCACGAGCGCCACATGATCGAGGAGTACATCGAGCACTACATCACGCTGGTGTGCGACGAGCGGACCATTTTCGCGCAGTTGCGGGACGCCTTGCAGCAGGATCGCGAGATCGCCAAGAAACGGCTCGACGAGGCGGCCAAGGAGGGCCTCACGCCCGAGCAGGCCGAGGCCCAGTTCTACAGCGTCGAAAACGCGTCGATCTCCAACTTCTTGTCCGAGACCCGACGGCTGTTTGAAGACTCGTTAGACAAGGCCGAGAAGGACTTCCGTCGTCGGCTTCCCGGCGCGTACCAGAACGCAGTCGAAAAGCTTCCCGAGGGCGGCGACAACATGGGGCTCCTCCCGGGGACGCTGGAGCGCGACGAACCGCGCATTGCGGCCAAATACCGCACTCTGATCAACGCGGTGCGCGAATTCATGAAGAACTGCTTCGTCTACGATTTGGAACGGTTGAGGAGAGACGAAATCCACCGCCTGAAACAGGGGGGCACAACCGGTAGGCTTTTTCTGACTGATAGATAGATAGGACAACTTTGGATCGTTATTTCTTTATTTCCTGGTACTACTTATGTGGTCGTACTCGTATGTGAAGATGTTTCGCTTTTGCATGGCTCTTGATGATTTTCTTGTTATGGCATAATTGGATTTCGAACCAGTAAGTATAATTGACTGTAGTTTATCGTTATCCAAAAAACCAACCAACAGACGTGACCGGTTTGCTTCGCGAGCGCTTACTGGACTTCATGCCGGGCCGAGACCACCACGCGGCGTTGACGGAGGGTTTTGGAACCCTGAGCACGAAAGATGAGTTGGTGCCGCGCGCCTTTATCTTCGAGCCCCTGGGCGAATTCCCGCAGGATCGGCATATTCTGCAGCGCGCTCGGCACATTTCCATGAACTACTTCCGCAGCAGCAATTCAACGATAAATTCCCTAGTCCGCACAGTCACGGTCGATATTGTCCGCTACGTCCGCGGCCTGTGGGAGCTGCTCCGTCAGCACCGCTTGCAGACGGTTTTGTCGGAGGAGACCATGAAGAGTTCCATGCCTCTGCGACAGAAGAACCAGATGCTGATAAACGCCATCGAGGAGATCGCGCAATTGGAGCAGTTTTTCCTCGCGCGGTTCCTGACCATCTACGACGTTTTAGGAACGAAGGTGGAGAACACCGCCGCCCCGACGGCGCTGTACATCATCACCTCCGCAAGCGACATGCTTCGGGCGGATCTGGATAACATCCGACAAACCTTGAAGTCCCACGAGGGGCTGTACATCGCGCAACGCGCCGTAGTCGCGGACCGAGTCTTAGCCTACTTCGTGCAGCGGTTCGAGGAGCACGACGAAAACGAGGGCGGGCCGCAGCAGAAGGAAATCGAACGGCGGGCGGAGAAGTTGCTACCAGAGAGGGTGGAGCTACAGGAAGTGCTGGTACGCTTAGAAACGCACGAGGTTGCGCAGGCCATCCGCATGTTGCGATCGCTGTGGGATGAAGTTTTGGAGGAGGGCGTGATGCTCACCGCGTTTGATTCCATCCAGGACTTGGAACGCAGGGAAAACTTCGTTACAGACGAGCAGGAAGCGGAGTTGAAGGTTTTGATCATCGGGCAGGAGCGCAGAATCCAGCAAATCGAGCACTACATCAGGGAAATGCGGGGGAAGGTCCGGCTTGCCGCCTTACTGAACTCCGACAAGCACCCCGGGGACAAAGGGCTGAAGAACCTCGACCCGCTGTGGGTGTTGCTGCAGACGCTGGATTTGGCCAGAAAAGAGCTGGACGAGCAGGGCTTCTTCTTTCCGGCGGACCGCAGCAACGGCGCGCTGCTCGCAAGCTCCAAGCCGCTGCGCAGTTTCCAGGACCTGTCTCCGGAGCGGCAAACGGCGCTGAAGCACCGCGTGGTCAACATGATCTGTGCGTTGATGACCACGAAGATGCGCGACCTCCCGCGGGCTACGCCCGAATACGACGCCGCGGAGGTAATCCAGGTCATGTTCGCGGACGAGATGGAGGAGGGCACACAAGCGCCTGAGTTACCCCAAGACGTAGCGGACCGCGGCCGGATCGAGCTCGAACAGGCGGTCCAGGGGCTGCGCGAGGTGGTGGCGCGCGGCACAAGAGATTACGAGAAAGCCAACAAGTACGAACCCCACGTCTCCGGGCTTTTTTACGATGCGTTTTTGGCCCAGGTGTTCAACGCCTTCACCGTGGTCGCCTACTGCTTGCACCCGGTGGTGCCGCCCCCGGACAAGCACACTGTGACGCACTACTTGACGCGGGAGGGCTTTGAGGAGCACTGGCAGTGGGCGGACGGTTTGCCCGAACACAAGAGACACGGGAAAATCACCAGGGTAACGACCCTCGGCGGTATTCTCGCAAATTTAGCGCACTACTGGACGGGCAAGCCGACCTGCAGCATCGCCGTCATCTACGAGCGGTTCTTCGAGTGCGTGTGGGAACTGCACACGAACAACGAGGCGCTGTCGAAGGTCCCGCCCGTGAAGATTTGCGTCGCTTGCGTCAACTACGCGTGTGACTTACTTCACGGGAAGGTGAAGTACGTGTCTAGAACCCTGATGAAGGCGTTTCTCGCGCAAATCATGCAACTCTTCGCGTCCGACGTGCACACCGCCGACGACCCGCGGTGCAAGCGCACGGCCA
>JACKZZ010001870.1_pt1 | contig 11001 bp, 7 predicted proteins | sample 8027871 | NCBI WGS metagenome assembly JACKZZ01 (sample SAMN15724774, study PRJNA655200) | protist metagenome | isolation source: fluorescence activated cell sorting (FACS) single amplified genomes of... | place: USA: West Boothbay Harbor, Gulf of Maine | collected 2000-07-19
CCAAACCTCCAGACGTGAGAGCTGAGAGCAAGTGGTGTCTCACCATGGGAATATGGAGACCCGTGCTTGCGGAGAGCGGTAGCAATATTGATGCAGACGAGCCAAGACCTCCTGTAGACGGGACGGAAGCTACAACAGAGCTTCTTGCGTCGACTAGGAAGAAATTATTGCCGGTGGTCGTTTTCTTCACGGGAAGTTGTTTCGCAGGATCGGATGGAACCATCGGCACAGATTTTGTGCGGAATCTAGCCAGAGTCGATCGTCCCGCGATTTACGTGTCGATGATGCATCGGGCAGGACAGTTAGGATATGCCGGCAGTGCAGGATTAGAAAGAGAAGGTAAAACTAAAACTTGTCAAAACTTGTCTACTACAAGCGTGTTTGTTTTTCTGACTGATTGATGTTCATCGGATGTAGTTGCTAGAAGCAGATCATACGATCTTCCTCTGGTGCCAAAGCAAATCCATTTTGTTCCAGGTTCTCCCAACATCGCAAATTGGGCTCTTCTAGATGGGCGTTTCGGGTTACAATGGATTCAAAAGCATATTTCGGCCTTCGGAGGCGATCCAGACCGTGTCATATTGTATGGGCAGAGTTCCGGCGGATGCATGGCGAGCTCCTATTTCGTTAACCCCGGCAGTTTCTCCACTACAGAAAATAAAAAGCCACTGTATCGCGGATTGATGGCGGATTCTGGTGGATTTAACGGATGGTGTACAGTGCCGATGGACGTCGCTGAAAACGCATTTGCAAAGCTGTATCAGAATGGGTTGAAGCTTGAAAACGTGACAAAGGATCCGTGTGAAACTGGAATTAGTGTTGCGGATGAGGGTGGGGGCACAGGAATAAAAACTTGTATGCGCGATTGGCTGTTGCAGCATTCGGAATATGACATCGCGCGATTCTACGAGCATGAAATTTCAGCGTGTTTCACCGGATGCGCGTATTTTTTATTGAAGGACATTTGTCAGTAATAAGTACGAGTAATTCTATTGAATTCGATTCATATTTCACACCATGGTCTGCTCTGGCATTAACAACGTAACTAAGGCATCGTCCCTATTCATGTATTCGACGATATTTAGTTCACAGCATGATGTGCGCATTGCGCGAAGATTCCAGAGTCTTCTGAAATTCGACTTTCCCCATTCATTGTCCCATTGCAGTTCAACCCTCGTCGTCGATGGCATTGAGTTAAAACGCTCGATGCCCGAAACCTTGGCGCGCGGCACTCCTGGCGTCGACTTCGCCAAAGGTGTCCCAGTACTACACGGCACAACCCTGGATGACGGAGTAGGATTCATGGGGGTATAAGTAATTTCACTATGGTATAGTTACGTGGGAAGAGTGAGTATCCGGCACGTACGTAGTAGAAAGAATGATTTTGGAGTCGCATGTTAGATCCATATGAATCAATGTAAGTGCAAGAACGAATTTGATTTTGCCAAAACCCTGATTCTCATTCCACAATCAATACCAATCCTTCTCAGACGAATTCGACATATCTCAAAACGGAAACGGACTTTTTCGTCTATGCTTACTTCGCATTCGGAAAGCAGGCATTGAGATTTCAAAGCACATCATCGTCCGAAGATTCCGAAGAAAACGCTTGGGAAGACTTCAAAGCGAATCTCAAGATCCGTTATGATCCGAATTCGAACGCTTATCTACGACATCCCCGCTCCGGGATGCATCCCACGCTTCCATGGTCGGGTAGTAATGAAGGAGTGACAGATTGGTTCGTGGCGGCTGACAGAATGTACACAGAGTGGGAGTACACTTGTCCGACGTCATTTGCGAGCCAACAACTCAGCAAGAAGGGGGTATAATGATTTGCTTCTTTGACTAAAATTTCAGCACTGATTCCAACTGGAAACACAAAAAGTTACAAATACTTTTTGCCAACCGTCTACAGGTGCCCATTTGGGAATTCATGCATTTACATCCGCTCGCACGTAACGACACATTCGTTCCACACGGGAGTGAACTTGATTACCTTTTCCTGAACTTGGAAAGCCGCGCGGGATTTGCATCCTCACCGTCCCCACCTGAGACCACAGGATCCACGATTCCAAGTGGCTTCAAGCCCACAGACGCCGATCGAGCTCTCCAACATCACATGTCGACATTCTGGGGAAATTTCATATATTTCGGATCGCCCGAATCGCTGGTTGTAGAGTGGCCCAAATATCACACGAAGAATCCGTTCAGTTTTGGATTTGGACTAGCTGAACAGGATTTCGGAGCGAATATGGTCTTGGATATTGACGATCGGTGTACGAATGTGTGGAATGTGCATTACGAGAAATGGTTCACCTGCTTGCCTGCATCGTACGACTGGTCGAAGGTGACCTCATCAGACCCGGATACATCCGCCTTGCCTGTTGTAGAGGGGGAAATGAATTCTCGAGAGGCTAAATCTTGGACTTTGTTGTCGTCGGAGGAAGAAAAGGAAGAGAGCATATACGGATAGACAATAGAAGTATTAACGTGTTGAGTTTGATTGTAGCTTTAGTTCTACGCATTTGTCTACAAGAACAAGTTTTGGTAATTTCAAAATTTGTATCTTAACGTAGGTCCCGCCGCATTATGAGTTCAATACAAGTCCTTGAGTTCACAATCAAATCGTCTGATCCCCATCCCCACATTCTTTGGTTAATACCTCTTGACACAAGCCATGAGTGACAATTCATGCAGAAGCAGAAACGCCATATGTGGCATAAATGTTTGTTCACATTTTATTTTGTCGTTTGAACAAAATCGCGTCATTTTTTCTTCGTTCAGTCAACATTTGACGAGGGTGCTATCATATGAATGGTCGAGCAGAGATTCTCTGAATGAGTGACCGTTTTGGTTCATTGTAACAGAACACAACATCACAGATCAGCGGTTGGTTCATAGCACAAGAGATGCACATTTGACGCTCAGAATGTGATGTCATAGTACCTTCGAGAGTCAAAGTCGTTCATTTCGTTTCGACGATATGCCACAGAGAGCCAACGCACAGGAGCGTCTCATAGACATGCAAATTGCAAAACAGTAATACTCCTCGGTATAAAAATCCTACTCCACGTGAACAGTGCTGAATGTGTAATTTGGAGAACCGCTGGGACACTTTAAACTGCCTCCCGGTTGTGGTTTCGTGGTGTTTGTATGTATGAAATTTCATTTGACATTTTCCACTCTACTGAGAATATGATTAGATAAGAAAAAGAAAAACTTGTGATCAAAAACTTATTTGATTTTCTCAGAGTGTAGTGTGTACTAAGTATTGAATGATCATTCATGATTCAGTTTTTGATGAGGGACTACGATTGCATTAGATTTCCTGATTTTTTTCCGAGTTGTGTTAGATCGGACGATTTACTTGTTATAGAATTCAATGTACAATCTGTAGTATTTTTCCAAGAACATAATACCTGTTGAACAATTCTAGTACAAAAACATAGTCTGATTTTGTTACATTTAGCAGCATGTTCCGCTATAATCTTTTGGCTCGTCGTCTCTTGACCGAGACTGAGAAGGGTCTTGTCGGAAGCGGAACTAAACGCTTCAAGCGAACTTCTAGTTCTTCAAAGGTGGTGCGTTTGGGATCGGTCAAGGAGCTCATCTTCAGCGATAGTCGCGATCTATTTCCTTCGGCGTCCTGTCGTCGGGGAAACAAGGAACTGTACATGCTGAAGACGCGGAGCACAGCACTTTTCGATAACATCGATGATATCAGCAATAACCATCAGCAACAGATTAATGAGGATGCTTTGAGCACAGCTAAACCTAGAAGTATGTCGCACGAAACTGAGGTTCTCGACTCCCCGAGAAGTTTTCATACGAATGCTGAGAACACAATGTTGCCTTCGAAAAATCAAGGAGGTGGCCGCATGCCGATGCCGTCCAATCGTCGTGGTCGCGGGGATTGTTTTCTGGAGAAGCACACATGTCGCCACCAGGGTCGCAAGTTCGGAAACCGCTCCGTTCAAGAAGCAGCAGAATTTATCCGGAGGCCATCGTCGTTATAATCGATAGACTCGAGTCTCTAGTAAATTGAGTCGTTAGTCTGATTGTTGATTCTGGGCTGAAGGTGTTCAGACCAGGCAAACGTTGTCAAGGACAGGAAAGAAACCAAATAACCACGAGTCATAAAGAAAACCATTGTAATTTTTCATCCATTCAACGTTTTGAACTCATTAACATACAGGATAAGAATTTCCTACGCTCGATGCCTATTTAGTGGAGATATACGTGTCAGTATTTTCCAATCGAATGAGATACGTAATACGTTTGTCTTCCGAATTTAAATTTTCCATGTACATCGTACATCTATGCGTATTAGTATCTACTAGGGACTCGGAATGCTCACTATTTTCATTTCTTTCTTACTCAATTTTCCCACGCCACTCGAGTCGCGTGTTCCAACTAGCACGAATGAGCGTAGATAAGTCTCTGTCATCGCTGGACAGGAGTTGTTTGTTCTCATTCTTTTCTGCTATTTTGCTTTTCCGAATCTCGATGCTTCATTTTGCAGCATTGATTTTCGCAGGTGTGTATCGATGCAATTCGTGATTTCATAAATCATAATATTCCTCTGACTCTGGCACGCGAATGTCTTTTTTGTCTAGATGAAAATTATCTCCTCGCGATCGGTCGAATGTATCTATTTAATTTCAGTAACCATCGTTTACTCACATGGACAAGCAAGCGTTATTTATATGCTGAGCATAGTATCTCTCTTGTAACATTGAGCGTTGTATCTCTGCTTGTATCTTTTATTTGGTAACGGCTCATGTAGTTTATTTTAGTGGTTGCTATAGATTCCTTGCGAATCTCAATCGCGTCATATAAAGTGTAACTAATTAATATTAGAAATCTCGATTATGAATAAAAGAACATGTAGTGAATTCGCCTATAAACTGAATAGCAGTATTGTCATTGTCATAAACTCAGGAGAGCTGAAAGTATAGACCTCACGATTTTTAGCCGTTTGACGCAGTGGACATTTTATCGAATGCGTTCCTAGACTGCAAGATAGATTCCAGCGTCTTCGAAAATATCGGTGAGGTTTACTGATATCAGTGCTCATTGTTTGTGTGGTCATGTGACTCGAGTACGATCTTGTACCAAAACTCCAATACCGACTGACAGATTGTAGTTAGTAAAAGAACAAGTCATTCTGTGTATAAGCTATTTGGCAGTTTTTGTCTTGATTTTTGTGTGCAGGAACAAATCGTTGAAATTGAATGTAGAAGAAGAACAATATCATGCCAGACAAAAAGAAATGAACATGTACCTGTGCCATCCTTGATTGTATTCATGCGCTAGTAAGTGCATTACGTATCTCGTGTGCAGACGGTTCGTATATGTTTCTGGAGCAGGTAAACAAATTCGTAGAAACAGTGTGTCGTGACAGATCTTCTGACAAAGTGTTTTTTTTGAAAACATCACAGAGTCGAGCGTTTAGTCCTGTCTCGACAGAACCTGCGATGCCCGTGTTCGATTTCTTGGGTTGAAAAGCCATGCGGAGGAAGTGTAGAGGGTGTGCAACAAAGTTCGTGTATCTACGAGTTGGAGCATTTGTGTTGCAATGAGTTGGGAGCGGGTGAGCAGTTGGCTAATAGCCTGCATAGTATATTTAGACTCGTATGAAATGTGAGAGACATCCAATGAGGAGAACCGAGTACGAGGCGACCTTGAGATGGTGAGGATCGATGAGATGGTTTGATTTGTGAAGAAGTGCTGAGTCACGTTATAAGTAATAAGTATGGAAGTGCTGAGTTACGCAATTTTGTCGAGTGAGGTTACCCGATTAAGATTATTTTTGTCTGAACGAATTGACTTGAGGAATGATTACGATTAACAACTCAATTGTCTTGCAGAATATCACGTAGTAAATCGCGCTGTTGGATTTGATTCGAGTTCCTTGATAACAGAGGAGATTATTACTATGGTCTGGCATTTTTACATCAGCCGAATTATCATGATATTTACATGAAATTGCATAAATCGTTTGGAACGACATTATTTATGCTAAGTTGCATTAAGATTAAGTTGGCATTTGGATTCATATCATGGCTCTGGCAACTTCCGCGTCATCGTCCTCTGCATTGGCGGAGTTCTGGACGAGATCAGACCGTCGCGACGTCCCAGCCTCGATCGTCCGATGATGTTATATGAGGCGCAGCGATTGGTGAGGGCAGCCATTCGCCGACCAATAGCGATACGAGTCTCCGAGCCTGCACAGATGATCACCATCGCCGGGACTAGTTCTCCCGTTCTCATATGTCGCAGCAGCCCCGGCCGGGCCACGGGCCTACCACTTTCGCGCGAGCGCACGACAGCTGGCAGTTTCTTGACGTAGAAATTGTGGACCATATAGTGCTATGCGCGAATTTTATACTATGATTGTGATCCATGTTTGGCAGCAGCAGTTTTGCTGCGCCCAGCCTCCCCTCACCGCGCCCTCTGCCTCTTCTTCAGAGCAGACTGCAGGCCGGTGTGTTGTTTGTGTTGTGGAAGCGACGTCTGCTTCAGCGTTGATCTAGCCGAATATGTGTTTTGCTTTCATTCGTTTAGTCCGGTCTCGACACAGTATGCAGTGCCCGTGTTTGTTTTCTTAGCGTCGACACATTCTGCGAATGAATCATTGCGAATGCGATTGTCATATGTACCCACGACTCGATCATCAAATCCTCTATCACAAATTGACGCGTGTTTTCTTTTGACCTAGCCACCGCAGCTCGGGCTAACTCATCCATTGATTTGAATTTGTGAGCAGAGTTCTTATACAATCGATCTAATTCTGCATCTGCCTCGGCAGATGGAGAGTGATTCATCATATCATCAATGGTTGTTGTGGTGATCGTATTTAAGTCCAATTGCTAAAAATGTTTATTGAAACAGAGGGCGACTCACAATTACCAGGAATATACATACTGGAGCAACTTATGTAAATCTGATTCTAAACAAAGGTGCGATATTGTATCATACATTAACCATAAACAGCGGATTAATATTTGAATTCAAGGACACATTTTTTGTCTTCAAACAAAAATACATTTGTCACCAAGATGGTCCGGATCATCAGCGTGTCATTCTTCCTTTTTCTGCACGCATTCTGCGTGGCAGGGCGCGCTTTCTCGGGAGTAGACAGCCAGGAAGGTCCTGCCTCATTTCGAGAAGCTCCTCAAGAGGTTCTCTCTCAACAACACAGCGGAGAAGATGTGATTACAAATGCGATTGCCACTTCTGGACATGAATCACTTCTCAATGAGCATGAGGCAAGAAAAACTTTAGACAATCCGAATCTGCAGCACGACTCCCTGGATGCTCTGACTTTTCCATATCACACGGATAAAAATCCAGCCTGGTTCATTCCGATTCATTTGGAGGAGAGCAATGAAGATACCAAGAATCGTCGGAGATTGGACCTGTTGAAATTGGCTGTCCAGCGGACGCTGTATCGTTGTGCAGGATTCACGAGTGAAGGCTACACAGGCGACAAAAATGACGTCATGGTCACGAATTTCTGGGAAGAGCAGCGCGCAGCAAAGGCACCGGATCCGTTGAGGACAATTGCGGAGCGACAACCGTTTCAGATCGGACAGCCAAAGATGCGGATTGAACATTTTGTAGATGAACATTTTAGAGGTCTCTTCGGAGGAGGTTCTGATGAAGAAAGAGCAGCACGACGAGTCGAGTTCCTCTTAGATTCAGCGGATAAAGTCGCGTCCTTTTTGAATGACCTGTTCAACACCATTTTTGTTGATGGCAGCGCATTATCTCCCATAATGCAGGACAGCATCTGTGCACCCTCCACTCAACTACACGAATCAGATTCATATGGAAGACCAAGTAGACGAAAGTCTGCTTTCTCTCTACTTCTCGATGAGAGTGGGCTCGATGCAGACACCAAAATGAAAATGAGCTATTTTCAGAAGAATGTCTTCTATCAATTCTGGCGAAACTGGGATCACATCTATGATGTTGATGATACCAAGAATCGCTCCAAGAAGTTCCTCTTCGGCGAAAGTGCTCGTGTGATGGGCGAGTGGCTGCGTCAGAATGATGAGCGAATTCTGAACGAGAACGAAACAGCCGGTAGTGCAAGAAAGAACACTTCGGAAAACCTGGGACTGCCTTCGTGGAGCAAACTCGAAACGTTTCTCACGAACATGTTGATGTCTATTTCGCGTGAAAACAAAGCAGAAAATCTCAATGATTTTCTCAATGATCGTTTTCTTCAAGAGTCGGACTCATCAGATGTGAAAGACCGGCAGGGAGAACTGTTAATCGTCAAGAAGACTGTTCGTATCATGCGCCTCTCATCCGGTGATATTTGGAATGCCCGTGGCATGAATCAGCCGACTTTCTTCCCGCATTCGTTGGCGTTGATGACGGCGCGCTACACGGATGAGTTGGAGTCGTTTTTATCGCAGAACGCTGTTGCTTTGGAGGTGTACGATGCTGAATATCGTGTGATCGACTACACGTCTACTTGGAGTAGGACGCAAACTACTCTTCTTCATAAATGTGGCAGTCATGATAGTTCTTCCCGAATCATCGTTCATAAGCCGATCGAGATCGACAACACATTGCCGATTCGTGAGCAAATAGTGAAGGAGGTACCGTCTCTCGTGCTGCCCGTGTCTTCATCTAGTACGTCGCAGGAGTGTCTGGACCCTCGTTCTCTTTCTACTCTGCTCGACGTAATAGCCCTGAGAATTTGCTACTGCGGGTTCTATGCAACGCAAAAAACACAACGACCCCAAGGAGATGAAATATCCGGCAGGTGTGGCAGTGACGCCCATCCAGCATTTGTGTGCGGGCGAAGTAGAGGACGTTTTTCCACCAAGAAAGTTCGTATGGGTTGCACAGCCGTGTCTCCTCCACCTCTGATGAATGATTTTTTGGCACAGAGGATCTCCGCACTCATGCCTGCACATCTGGATTTTGGCGCATCTGGCATCAGTTTCCAAGATTTCGTGCGCAACAACAGGGGCGTAGTTGCGCAGAGCTTGATTTTGGACTATCAGGATACCGCTTACTCTCCAGCGGAGGACAACAAGTTCAGTGGTGATTTTCTAGTCGACGAGGACGCGTATTATGCAGGGGAGCGAGCGACTGACCACCATCTGGATGAGAGCAAGCGTCTCCTGGAACAAGCGTCTTTATCTGGAACATCGTGGTCAGCTGTGGACTCTTTTAAAGTCCACAGACATGATAGGGTACTTCCACGGTTGACCTGCATGTATCAAGGATGTTGAGAATGATTGATGTATGATTCGAATTCGATTCGGTTGATCCCGTGGCTCTTTAATTAATCGGTATGAGACCTGAGTCGATTACATTCTGAAAAAGAAAGACACGATTACTTTCTGATGTTTCCCAGAAAGTTGCACATAATTAATTTCTGCTCTTGCACATAGTAATTATCTTTATCACCATGAAGATAGAAGGAGGTTTGGAAATTTCGAGAGACAGGACAGCGAACGGGAGCCAACGAAGAAGGTTGGTTCCGCAGTCCCACTCGTGATCATACTAACAGTTTCGATATGAACGATCGCCTTGGACCTCGTCTGTTCGAAGAGCGCCCGCCCGTTTTGCTAATTCAAGGAAATGACTGTCAGATGGATCAAATTTCGAAAGCGAACGATCTTCGTAGTTCTCCGACGTAAATGTCGAGCCGAATAAGTTCTTGCGCTTGACCCTGCTGTTCCGCTGAATGATGCAGCAGTTGTCCCCTTTTAGTTATCCCGTTTAGTACATTATCGGTCGACGTCCGACTCGAAGAATTCTCGGAATGATCTCGTAACACTTTAGACTCGTTCCCGATTAGAGGATCCGGGCTTATTATAGGCTCAGCAGCGCTCAAGACCGCTGTCAAATAATCCGGATTAAGCACACAGTTTCCTTCCCCCTTTTTATTTTCCTTTTTGTTTTCCTGGTTTTCACTCCCCATTTTTCACTCTTTCTACAAGTAGTACGTTTCATTACCAACATTCTACGTCCTAATTACAGTTATCTCCACTCTTTACCGAAAAAATATAATGCATTGTGATCGTACACGTAATGATCGTATCGAATCGACAGCCTTCATTGTTTGTGCAAAAATTAATATTGTCTTGCGTCTATCTTTAGCAGAGGAGATTTACCTCGTTTATATAGCTCCAGCAAAAGAAATTTATGCAATCCCTTGAATAGTCACAAACAGTTTTGAAAAACAATGTCCTCAAGAGTTTCTCTCCGTAGCAAAATTAGCGGTACACGAGACGAGGCATTTCTGCATCGCATCTCGACCGAAAAGACGCGCTCACAATCCTCCACAGGAGCTGAAGATGGAGAGGAAGATGAGTCGCTCCTTGCCACTGGCGGCTCCAGCGAGGCCGAGCCAGAGGACGAGACGTTTATGGAGAAAAATTGGCACAAGTTGGGGGTTGTGATTGCTTGTGCGGTTTTGGTTGCATGTCTTGCCTTTGCGGCCTGCTATACGACCGTGCGTGGAATGTCGTCGATCCCTGAGAGTCGTGCTTCTGCCCCCGAGGATGCACCTGCAGGTCGTCCTGACGCTGGAGTTGTTCACGGCGGACAGCAGAAGCATCGTAGCAGTACTGAACCACATCATGCCCTCGACGAGGATAGGAAGGTGAGTCATTTGCTCATCAATTGTAAGTATTCGATTTTTTTGGATAACTTGATGCTCAGCGTATTTCCAATTAGAAGTCTATTATATGTATTTCCCGAACTAAACAATAAGGTTCCACCAGTTGCAACACCTCCTAGTCTCGAGTCCCACTCTAATTATGTGGGCGCCGGCTCCCTCTTTAGCCCTGTGGTTTGTTGTCTGATGATGGCAATACTGGCTGGGGTAGTATTGGTGACGACTTTCTTATGGGCGCCGGCTCGAGGAGACGGCAGTTTCGACAAGGAAGGAGAACGACCACAAGAAAATCCAACAGCAGAAGAACAAGTAAGAAGAACAAATGTTTCGACTTGTGGCATTGAGCCAGC
>JACKZZ010008981.1_pt1 | contig 11001 bp, 5 predicted proteins | sample 8027871 | NCBI WGS metagenome assembly JACKZZ01 (sample SAMN15724774, study PRJNA655200) | protist metagenome | isolation source: fluorescence activated cell sorting (FACS) single amplified genomes of... | place: USA: West Boothbay Harbor, Gulf of Maine | collected 2000-07-19
GGCACTGGCGCTGGACACGCAGGCCGCGGAGATGACGAGCTGTGCATCGATCCTGCGGTTTGGCGAAACTCTGGCCGTGCAGGTGACGTGCCAGCTTGTGGCGCAGCACGCGGGGCAGATCTCGTTCGGCGAGCAGGCCGGACTGTGGTTCATGCTGGACGACGACAACTACTGCAAGTTTGTTTTAGAGCGTATGAAGGATCTATCACTGAAGGCTGTACTGGCTGTCGAAGAGAACGGGGTACCACGCATCCTGAGCAAGATGTCCGTGGATTCCGCTCCGAAGACCCTGCGGTTGGAGGTCTCGCAGAGCGCGGCGGGTGACAGTCTGAGTATTAGCGGTGTTATTGTGGACCAGGCGTACATGCGTTTTGCTGGAAATTGCCAAGTCAAGAACTGGAACCGCGATCAGCTCGTTGGTGTAGGCGCTCACGGCGGGGACAAGGATGGTGCGTCTCGGGCTGAATTTTCGAATTTCAAGTGTTTTCGGGTTGCCACAAACCGGGTGCGCTGGTTATCGTCTTCTGCGGGTGCGTCCAACCAGGAATTAGCTCCGGCCCAGGCCCCTCGGGCTCCTCTTTCGGGGACGTGGACATTCTCTGACGACCTAGACGCAGGGCAGTTGGAAGAAATCCAGAACATGCTCGCCTTGAACGGAATTTCTCCAGGACAAACCACAACAAGCTGCGAAACTAACATGAGTATGGACCCACCTGGGTGGACGATCTCAGACCAAGTCTCCGAAGAAACGCGATCTGAGATCCTGCAGATGCTCAAAGACAATTTTCCCTCTTCCTAAATTATTTCGCAAGTCACTTCACTCATCCTCCCACACCAGACGAAAAGCCCAGGGCGGTTTCAAATAAATTTTCCTACAAGTTAAATCCTACAACAAAGAGGCGTTCTCGGAGTTTGTCTCGTTCTTACCCTCGGTAAACTTGAGTCCCACTACCGCTACAACCACTACAAAGATTAGGAACACTTTCAGTCCCGGCATTTTCTCGTCAAAAAAGAAAAATCCGTACACGGAAGTTGCCACGATTCCCGCGCCGGACCACACTGCGTACGCCAACCCGAGGTCTATCGGCTGGAGAGCGTAGTTCATAAACACAAATGACGCCGCGTAGAAAACGAATATGAGCACAGAAGCCACGATGTTCTTAAATCCGTCTGAATATTTCATGGCCACAGTGCCAGCCACTTCGAAAAAGATAGCAAAGGCGAGAAGGAGCCAGCCCATCTTGAGTGTGATTTTAGACTTACTTCCGTCATCATTTGGAGTGTCGATGGTCTGGTAGGAGCTGGAAACCTCCATCTTCTATTGCGCGGAAATGATTAATCTGATTTTAGGGCTTTCTCGACTTCCTTGAGCTGAGAAAATAGGGAATTTTGAGTGAATCAGGGTAGCGTTCAGACCACCGCTTGAGGACAGTCTTGGTTTTGGCAGTGAGGCCTCCACATACAATACTTTTAAGCTAATTCGAAGAGATGCCAACACTTTCTCTCGAAACAATCACAAGGTTGAAGATTGATTGTGTGTACTGAAAATAGAACCAAGTTATTACAGCTAAATCACGGCGAGCCTGTGCTTTATAAAGAGACAGTGAAGTCTAGCTTTACTTTTTGCTCTGAACGCGCAGTTGTGTGAGATCAAGAATGTGAGCTGTTCTGGGTCTGTGGAGGGTACAAAAAAAGAACCTTTTTTTCGGGGACTCCAAAAGGACTGGACTCCAGGAACGACCAGTGCGAGTATCTTTTCACGCTCGGTGACGTGGCAGGCGATAGGGAGTATGTTTCAGATGTTGAAGAAGTTCTGGCTCGGCAGAGTCCACCATGCGAAAAGCACCTCTCACAGCCCCTACTATAGTGCCTCAACTTTGCGTTGGGCGACAAGGTGGAGTGCTGGTCCCCAGTGAAACCTCTCAACAAGGAACAAATTAGGGGTTTGAACTGTGGAACTGCCGCGTGCCACAGGGTGCTTCCTTTGAGTGAGGTTGTTCTTCAGTATCAGAAAGATGAAAGCGGATTCCGTGTTTGGAGAAATTTAGGCGTTTCTTGCTCTTTGTACAATGGTTGTTTTGTCGTGCATCCGGGTTTGGATTCATATTTTGGAGAATTTAGGCGTTTCATATTTCCATTTTTATTTAATTAAATTATTTCACAAGTCACCTCACTCATCCTCCCACACCAGACGAAACTCACCGTGGTTGGCCTCCTCCTTGTACTGGTCGAAGAGTCTGGCGAGCTGCGCAAAGTAGCGCGCCTGCAACTCGGAAACCTCAGCCTCCGACGGGGTTGGATTCGCGCGCTGCGGGTAAACGGGCACGCCAATGGCGACCGATATGGGCTTTCTGCGTGGCAGTGGCAAGCCGAGGCGGCCGACGAACCAGAAGGGCAAGGGAAAGCCCAGCACACTCTTAAAGAGGCGCTGGATCTTCGGCAGGTACACATTGTCCAGCACAAGCGTCTCACCGAAGCCAAACATGGGGACCAGAGGGACGTTCTCCTGTATCGCGATCTGAAAGAGCCCGCGGCGGCGACCACGAACGAGTGGGATTTTGTGTGTCCAGGACTTTGCCATTAGCATCTCCCTCTGGCCACCCACCACCACAAGCGGGCTGCGCTTTAGAGTTGGGTCCGTGAGCAGCCTATGCAGAGTCTGGCGGGAAACATCGGCACACCCCGCCCATTGGATGATCTCACGCATGCCCGGCACCAAGTGCGTGATACTTGCGGTAAGCGTGTTCACATGCAGGTGCGGTAATGCATCTCGGAAGGCCGGGGTGAGCGGGAGCCAGATCGCGGTGGACGGGAAGATGCCATGCGGGTGGTAGCCGAGGATAACAGGGCCGGACTCGTGGAACAGTGGATTGTGTTTCTTGGACACGAGGATCTTAGCATCAAAGTAGTCCGCGAAGATCTGGAAAAGCCACTTCTGGTCACGGTACCAAAAATTCTCGCGAGCCGCGGAACACTCAGGGAGTCCTGTGTAGGTGAGTCCAAAGTACGCGAGTGCGAGTGATGAAAACTTCCATGCAACTCCAGCCAGAGGAGAGGCCCGGTTCATGTGCAAGCTCGCGCCCAGCAGGAGCACCGCGAGGATGCTTAGGGACAGGCTGCGCTGCCACGAAGTGGTCGTACCGCGTAGCGTCTTGGCGGTGGAGTACGCGAAGCACCAGGTCATCACAGCCGAGTACGTGGAGATCCAGCACCACAAGGTATCCACAGACGGCCCGGCTTGCCATGTCATCGCGCAGAGGAGGCAGAGTGGGATAACAAAGTGCGAGTTGTAGTACGTCAGCACGACGGTGTGCACAAGAACGGAGTAAGACAAGGGCCGCAATGTGGGTACCTGCGAACTCGATGTTTTCCTGCTCGGTGGCTGGAAGAGGTCCCCTTCCAGGGACTTGAAGACCAGCAGGTGTGAGGCCAACGCAGCGAGCGCGCCTACAAGAGCCCCTTCCTTACTAAAGGCTCGGCCAAAAACCACCTGGGAGACCAGTCCGAGCTCCACCATGATAAAGATTCCTTGGAGCAAGAGGAAGAGCCCGAACAGAGTCCAGGCCAAGATCTGCACCAAGACAAACTTAAGGCCGCCTTGGAATGCCTGCGAGAACCTCCAGCCCTGTTGTGACTTTAAAACCAACCCGCCTACGCCATGTGTCAGAGTCACACCGAGGATAACGCACAGCAACGAGAGGCTCGCGAAACCCACGCGCAGGTTCGGGTCGTCAGTCTGGTGGGACACGCACGTGAGTATCCCGCCGATCAGCACCACGCTAAAGTTCAGTTGGAACATACCGGAGACGACCGGGGAGTCTACTGAGTCAAACGAGCTCAGCTCCAGGTCTAGCGAATCGATTGACCCGAATTCAATCGTGCCGCGCTCCAGCCCTACCTTGGCAGTGTGTCGGGACCGCATCACATGGCCCATCTTAGGGTCAAAAGTCAGGAGTGAGGATACCATCATGGCTTGCGATAAACATCCAATCACTCCGGCAACCGGAAGCATCCCCTTTCCTCTAACGTTCCCGACCAGGCTGTGCAGGATGAAGAGGAGGAGGAAGGAAAACATGACCCAACTAAGAGCTTGGAGTATCACGAATCGATTCCCGCCACCTCCTGGTTGGAACCAATTGTATCTGTTGGGAAATATCAATTTCCCGCTGAGGTGGAGAATCGGCGGCAAAAAAAGGGAAGTGATCCCGCCAAAGACCAGATACATTAGATTCATGGTGGTAGTAGAGTGTTCTGGGCGATCAGCCAAGACCAGGAGTGCCACCGACGTCAAGCTCCACAGAGCAGAGCTTTGGAAAACAAAACGAGAGAGTCTTGGAAGGATCGCCTGGGGGTTTGATCGGTTTACGCGAAAAGAGTGATTTTTATCTCTTCTTCTCATCTTTAGCACCTAATTCGTTATTTCTTAAACAGCTAAAACACCCGAATTCCACCCGAAAACTCAGTAAAAACCATGAAGCTCCCTCTCCTCATCTCTGAGGCACCCTCTTTTCAAACGAACTACCTGCAGCTCTCAATTGCCTTTTTAGGACTGGCTACCTGCTTCGAATTCTACTTGGAGTTCCGGCAGCGGCGGTACTTCAAAAAAAAAGAACTGCCCCAAGCACTGGTTGATGCTGTGGGGGCTCTGGAGGGCGATTTACCAAAACAATCAAAGTACAACCTCCGCACGAGAACCAAAAGCGAAAGTAAAGGTTCGGAAGAACACAAGACAGAGACAAACTCTCTCCTCTCGGAGCTGGAGACCAAGTTCCATCAATCTCAATCGTACAATTTGGAGAAGAACTCGTTCTCATTCGTGGCAGGCGTGTTCAACCTCACGATAAGCATCACATCACTCGCGCTTGGACTACTCCCAGTCCTGTGGATGGCCGCCAAGGAGCTCGTGGTCGTCTCCGGGTATACCAACCACGCGGAGGTGGACTCTCACGAGGTGGTAGTGTCAATCGTGTTCATGACGTTGTCCTCGCTAGTGGATACAGTCATCCAACTCCCCCTGTCCCTGTACAAGACCTTCCGCATCGAGGCCAAGCACGGATTCAACAACTCGACTTTGGGCCTGTTCTTCTCGGACGCAGTGAAGAACCTGTTGGTGGGCGTCGGGATGTCGGTGCCACTGGTGGCGGGTATTATCAAATTGGTGCACTTCGGTGGACCAGACTTCCACCTGTATGTGTGGGGCTTTCTGGTGTGCTTCATGCTAGTGATGGTGACCGTGTACCCGAACGTGATCATGCCGCTATTCAATAAGTTCTCACCACTTGAAGATGGCCCACTCAAGTCCGCCATCGAAGACTTGGCCTCCTCGTTGAACTTCCCGCTGAAAAAGCTCTTCGAGGTGGACGGCTCGAAGCGCTCGAGCCACAGTAACGCGTACCTGTATGGATTCTTCAAGGACAAGCGGATAGTGCTTTTCGACACGCTTCTGCGTAACCCGGAGGAGCCCAAGCTGGAGTGCACCACGGAGGAGATCGTGGCGATTCTGGCCCACGAGCTGGGGCACTGGGCGATGAGTCACACGCTCAAGGGCTTTGGGCTGCAAGTCACGATCTACTACCTAGGGCTCAGGGCCGTGGGGTTGTTCCTGAATGACGCTGACATGTACTCTTCGTTCGGGTTTGCGGACCGACCCGTGATCATCGCGTTCACGATCTTTTTCGGGTACATCATGACGCCGCTCGGCTCGTTGCTGACTTTAGCGCTCAACTCGGTCACCAGGCTCTTCGAATTTCAGGCAGATAATTACGCCAAGAACCTCAACAAGGCAGCTGCGCTCAAGCGGGGCCTCGTCAAGATCAGTCTGGCGAATCTGGGCGCCTTCCACGTGGACCCGCTCTACCATGCTTTCCATCACAGCCACCCCTCGTTGCTGGAGCGGATCGCGGCCTTGGATCTCGAGGAGACTGACAAAAAAAAGACCAACTGATTTATTGAAGTCTAATAAATCTGCTCGTTCACTCGTGATTCTCACAACTCTTATGTACAGACAGGAGGGAGGAATACTACAAGATCAGGTTTTTCTACCTAGAAAACCGGGTAAGACGCACTCATGAGAATCCCGCACTGGCCACCCTTGACGTTTTTGTTGCGCTGGATCAAAATAAACCCGTCCATGCCCCAAGACGGACCCCACGAGTTCTTGACCTTCCAGTAATCGTTCTTGTCGAGCGTGCCGTAGCCAACAGCCAAGACACCGTGGTCCAGATTCTTCCCGCACGTGCCCGTGAGCACCCCCTTGTTGTAAAACTGGAAGGCCATCTGGTCCGCCTCGATGGCCACGGCCACAGGCTGCTGCGCGACCCCAGTCTGCAGACCAACCGAAGTGGGCGGCGTGTCCACATACTTGAGCGGCTTGGAACCGTTCACCGGGGTGCACTTGATCGAGCAGGACGGGTTGTTGCCCTCAGCCGAAACGTACGGGTAATTGTCCTCCGTACAGAGCCCGCCCTGTTTCTCGATCCACTGGAACGCGTTGTCCATGAGACCACCATTGCAGCCCTGGTCCACCGGGTCGCACGACACGAGCTCCTGCTCCGAGAACGACACGAGCTTGTTGTTCTTGACAAAGTACGCGCCCTCCATGGCGCCCGTAGTGGAGAAGCTCCAACAGGATCCACACGAGCCCTGGTTCTTCACAGGTGTCACCGCGCCCTTCTTGGACCAGTCGATCTCCTTCGGCAGGTCCGCAGCCCGTAGGTTGTTCGACAAGAGCGGGACTCGCATGTCAGAGTGAACCTTGGCGCCATTGTAGCCGCCAGTCATCTGCGCCTTGAACTCTGCTGGTGTCATCACACCGAATTGGTTGAGCGCCTTGGTGTAGGTCTGCGTCTCGTCAGAATTGTGCTCGAGAATCGACGCCAAGTTCGTCATGAAGACCATGGCTGCGCGAGTCGTCTCGTCCGCGTTCGCCGGCACCCACTTGTGCTCCCGCACCCACTCCTTGAAGAGGTACGTGGCCTCCTCAAGGTAGGCCACGCCCGCGGGCTCCGACCGCAGCATCTTGTCGGCGGGCGGGGCCCAGTCGAAGGTCGCGCAGTCCAGGACCTCCAGCGAATCATCAGTAGAGAACACTACTTTCGTGGACGTCAAGAGCGACCGCGGCAGCCCAGAGGGCTGACTTATCGTCAGGTCAAGCGACAGCGCGCCTTTCTGCACTGGGCACGCCGTCAACTCGCAAACGTCGTAGGTCTCGTGCGACAGCAGCACACCCACGCTCCTGCTCTCCACCGTAATCTTCGCCGCGTCGAATTCGCTCTCAACATGTCCAGAAATTTCCAGCTTGAATTCATCCCGATTACCGTCCACGCGATGAGCGGGGCCTACCTTGAACGAGTCGAGGTCCATTCGCACGTGTCCAAGACCTGTCTCAAAGCAGCGTGTTCCGCTGGCACCGGCGTAGGCCACCAAAAATGGCGCCAGAAAAACAGAATAGATTTTCATCGCGATTGTAGGAAAAATCGATACGGGTTGAGTGACTAATTTGGTTGATTTGGTAGTAGAGTTGTTTTTGAGTCTGATCCGTCAATTCCGAGAAGTGTACCCTTTTTGGTTTGGGAAAACGTTTTTTTGGGGAAGAACTAGATTTTGCAACTTACCACACAAGACTACAAAAAATAACAAACGAGCCAATATAAAATCCAAGGCTAGCAAAACCACCTCGGCTACTTGAACAACAAGAAAGAGGCTCCCTTGACCAGGCTAAAAATGCTCGTCCCAGTCATGAACTTCATTTACAGTAACATCATCCGACTCACTAGGAAAATAAAAACTTGCCTCGCTTCGCTACGGGATGTGAAGATGAAAGTCCACCGTCAACACATAGATTTTGCCCGTTCACGTAACTCGAATCAGCCGAGGCCAGGAAGAGCGCCACCTTGGCAATCTCTATAGCCTCACCATAACGCAACATCGGGTTGATCTGCCCGATTTTGTGGCGCTTGCCCCTGCCGTCCGCCATTTCAAATACATACCGCGTCATGCCAGTCTCGATCAAGCCCGGCGAGATGGAGTTGCAGCGGATGCCCGTGCTGGTGAGCTGGTTCGCCACGGTCTGACAGATGGAAATGACCGCGGCCTTGGTGGCCGAATACACGGTGTCTCCAGCGCCAGAGCGCACGCCGGCCACACTGGCAGTTGCCATCAACGCGCCCTTACGCTCTGTCTCTAGCATATGCAGCGACGCGTGCTTGAAGCAGAAGAGCACTCCTTTGATGTTGACGTCCAGCACGCGCGTGATTGAGTCTGCATCCAGAGCCACGAACGGCACCGGCATGCCAATTACGCCGGCGTTTGCGAAGCAGATATCTAGGCCGCCGAATTTGGCCACGCAGTCTGCGATCGCCTCAGTCACCTGTGACTCTTGCGATACGTCCACAACCCGTTTCTCACACTGGGTTTGGTCAAACCCGCGATCTCTCGCGAGCTTTATTGTGGTTTCTAGGCCTTCTGCGTTATAATCCACGCAGTACACGGTCGCTCCTTCCTCTAGAAACAAAAGACACGAGCTGCGACCGATGCCTGAGGCCGCTCCGCTGATGAATGCAACTTTTTGATCAAGTCGCTTCTTTTGGGAATTTGAAGTGTTATTTGGCACGATAATGTTTTTTGTGGTAATTTTTCTTCGCTGAATTGGTTCCAGATGTCTTCGGATCCCGTGTATTCGATCCATCGAAGAGTTTTGCTGATTGAAACCGGGTTGGTTTGTTCAAGATACGAGATAGTTCGTGTATCAATTATTCAACGCTAAATATGCAAATATATGATCAAAGAGATGTCTTGGCAGTGGCAATGGCAATGGATGCCACACTCGTAGCCAACGAAGTGAACAAAGCGCGGTCTTTGTTGAAAATGACCTCGCGGCTGAGACGCCTGCTTATCTCCTTCAGCTCAAGAGTGGTGGTATCAATATTAGAGTCGACCGACTCATCAGCTGGCTTCTTCTTATACAGAAGGTCCTTGGCGGTCTTCAACTCGTGTGCTTCCTCAGGCTGCACCTCAAGACGGACATACTTGACCTGGGTTTTCCAGGACAGCTGCGCAATGTAGAAACCACACGGCACGGTGCGGTCGAAGAGGAAACTGACTTGAGTGACCTGGTCTTGGTCATCCGGGTTGTCGCCGAACCCGGTCGCGCTGAGGGCGACGTCCGGTTCGGGCAGGAGCGCGAGGAGCGCGTGTAGCGGGAAAACCCAGAGCTTTGCTTGGTGAGCACTGGGTTCGGCCTCAGGGTGGGAGCTCACTCCTGTACCATCGAAGTAGACAGCGCAACGGCGGGCTTGCGCGTCGTAGAGGAAGCTGAGACCCTGATTCGGCGATAGTGAGACGAGTGGGAATGTCTGGGCAATTTTCGGCAGAGAGTGTGTGGCTGTTTGGTAGCGCTCGAGCAAGTTGGCGAGGTCGGGTGCCTGAAAGAGGCCGCTGGCAAGCACACTAACAAAAGCATCATCCAGAGACTTCTTGGGCTTCTGAGTGTGAGGGTGTCGCACCAGCAAGAGCCCGACATCGGACTGCGAGTCTATCGACGAGACGTTCCCGAAGGCGTCCTTTAACTGCAGGGTGAGACCCGAATCTGGGTCCCAGCGCATTTCATTTTCATTTTCATTTTCATCGGTGCCAGTGAAAGGCAGCTGCAGACGTGAATGCTCCAGAGAGGATAGCGCGGGAATGACCTCGATTGTGAAGGCATCCAAAATAGTCGAGCCCAGGCAATCCACTTTGATCTTGTAGTGGCCGCAGTACTGGGGCTCCCAGTGCGCGAGAAAGATCGGGCCGTTGATTTTGTCCACTCGGAAGGTCTGTTGTAAGGCTTGGCCTTCGAAGACGATCGAGGTGCGGAAAGGTGCGTTTTTGGATTCGTAGCCCAAGAGGACCTGCTTCTGGGCGTCTCGCACGTGCAAGATCAGGTTCACCGGGCTTCCCACCCTAACGTTGTGAGTCTGTTCAAGCTCCAGGCTCTGTAGCTTGCAAAGGCAGTGCTCAGGGCTGATTTCGGCTCTGGAGACCTCAGGCAAGGATTTGGGGAAGACTACCGCGGAGTGCCCGTACCTCGCATTGGGGGATCTGCCCTGGACTTTTTTGCTGAGGTTGTGCCACTCCACCGTCCCGCTGAGGTCGTTCATGGAGCACGACACCACAACCCTCCCTCTGTACAGGTCGTTCAGCCAAGGGTTTGCGCGATGCAGGTCGCCGGACCACCCTCCGAACACGTACACGTCGAAGGAGTGCGTGAGTCCTGGGGTCTTCTTCTCCTGAAGCATCTCGCGGGTCTGCAAGGCACTTGCCACGATACACATGCTGCTCGACTCTCGCGTTGGCGGCTGGACCGGGCCCACTGTGTGGAGTTCCCGCCAACACGCTTGTGGCGCCACATTCAAGTCGGTCTCCGTGTTGCCATCTTGGTCCATGGCGCTCAGTAGGAAGATTTTGGAGCTGCATTTCCCGTTCGAGAAGGCCTTGCCACCGAAAACTACCTTGTACTGGCCCACGGCTGCGGAACAGTGGCCTGCCAGGGCGCCAGGCGTCGTCACCATACTCGCGAGCCCTTTGGTGGAATCGGAGTCTGGAAAGTCATCGCCACCGCAGCTCGTCCATTTCCAGGAGTTTGTGTCCAAGCCTCTCCCTTTTTCCAACCACCACAACGTGGAAGAGAAGGTGTCACCTAGAGCGCCTCCAAAGACCCAAACCCCGGACCGTCCGTTGTTGAAGGTTACTGCTTCGGCGGTGTGCTGAACAAGCCCGGAGGGTTCATTCTCGCGATCTGAACTTGGGGTCCATTCCAACGAGGTCCACTTGGGGTCCATCTCAAGCTCATGCACCGCACAAGACTTTCTCTTGGTACATCCTCCAACCAGCAAGAGGTTCCCAGAACCCAAGCGCACCATTTGATGTCCCCATCTACGTGGCGGCGCACTCTTCGCTTTTAGCTTCTTCCATGCTCGCAAGCGCACGTTGTACCTCCACAAATCGTTCAGCATCTGGTCCTTG
>JACKZZ010016190.1_pt1 | contig 11001 bp, 13 predicted proteins | sample 8027871 | NCBI WGS metagenome assembly JACKZZ01 (sample SAMN15724774, study PRJNA655200) | protist metagenome | isolation source: fluorescence activated cell sorting (FACS) single amplified genomes of... | place: USA: West Boothbay Harbor, Gulf of Maine | collected 2000-07-19
GAAGCCAAAGCACAGTTGTGCGCCCAAAGGTAGCTGCGCTGCGCATGCCCCAGCCCAAGGCCCCGAAGGTGGGAGATGGGTCCTGCGCCGCTATGAGGCTTCGTGACTTGCACGGCCGGCGTGGTACACGAAGCGCACAAAGTGCTTGAGGTGGAAGCGGCTCGACGCTTGTCGCGCGCAACTAGAGGCGTAGTATGCCCCTTGGGTGTCATCAACAGTGCCAGGCGCTGCGAGCCCCAGCAACAAGAGGCGACCGCGCCAACTCCCTTCGCCTTATTATCGGGAGAGGCGCGAGACCCAAAATTTTTTTTTCGTTTTGTTGAAAAGAAGGTCTTGTTGACAGATTTCGCTACCGTATTCGTGGCACGTGGGAGGTGCGAGCTGCTCTATCGAGTGACACGGCCAGGCACCAGGTCTTCACTACGCTTGAGGCGTAACTTGAGTGTCTTTCTCTTTCCACCATCCGGCTCCCCAGGAGTAGAACAACAAGTTTGTTTCCCTGAGGCGAAGTTCTTCCTTCACCTTGTGACCAGTTTTGCTGTGCCGTTTTTGTTTTTGCTGTATGAAAAATTGTTAAAAATCAACCGCAAGTTTATCTTCTCGCCGGTTCTGAAGAACTACGGGTGATACACGAAAGAAGATCTTTCTCAGGCGGAAATTGATGAGTCGTGGTGTCGGTAATTCCGGATCTGGAACTATTAGCATCAGGTGATGATGCGTGTAGGTGATACTTAGTGAGACCACACGCCAGCCACACCACCACCAACATGGTGACGGAGAAACTTCGCCTTGGCTGCGGTGAAGAGTGGACGGTGACGACTGCTTAGGCTTACTTCTACTTGGTCGCCTTCATTGCGCCGGTGACAACTTCTTACTTACATTCTTGCGGCGGCACCGTCTCCACTACTCTTGCGGCTCGACCTCCCGCTTCCAGGCAAGCAGGGGACACATCCCTTGGGATTCGCAGACCTGAAGACATAGATGAGACGATAGTTATGACGTCATTCTAGTGCGCTAGTGCTTAATTTCTGTGCATGTAGCAGAGTGCAATACGCTTAAAGCAGACTATTTGCGGCCGGGTGATGCGAATCAGGAGTGGAGTCGTTTGCCAAAAAATGATGAAGCTCATATGTATCACCCGCAATGGAATATCGCAAAATTACATTCTACGTCGACTCCGAGCGGACGACCTGGTCGATGCTGTCGATGACGTACTGCAGATTCGCCTGGTTCAGTCCCGCGAGGGAAATTCGGCCCGACTTGAGCAGGTAGATGTGATGGTCCTTAATCAACTTCTCGCACATTTCTGGACTGAGACCTGAGGAGAGTTTGTTTTTTTTTTTTATGAGCTTCATTATGTTCATCTATTTCCAATTTCCATTGCAGTCACTAACCGCACAATACAAACAATTCGCAGTCGTCGGTTTTTCGGTAGCGAGCGCAGATTTCAATTTGTTCTGGTGCTCTACTTGATACATACCTGTGAAACTGAACATGCCAATTTGGTCCGTGATATGGTTCCACGTTCCCGGTGTTCCTTTTTCCTCCAAGCCTTTTCTTAAGCCTGTTCTGACTTCCAAAATCCTGTCGGCCATCAGCTTCAGCTCTGCGCACCACTGCTTGTACAGGGCCTCCGAGCTCAAAATTTTCGTGACGATCTGGGCTCCGTGAATGGGCGGCGAGCTGTACATCGGCCGAATGACCATCTTCATCTGACTTAGCACCGCGTTCGCTCGCTCCTCGCTCGAACAGACCGCGTGTACCATGCCGATGCGCTCGCCGTAAAGACCAAGGTTCTTAGCAAAGCTCTGGCAAACGAAAAACTCGAGGTTCGCGGGGTGGTTCAGAAACATCTCAATGACCTGATCGGTGGTGTTTTGAAATTTGCTTTGGACGAATCCGCATGTAGCTCTCTACTCAGAATGTTGCTTCAAGAAGAACCAAATGGCACTTGCGCATGAAGGTTAAGGTGTCTACCTCTATTTACCTTTCTGTCTGTTTCCAAACTCCCGGTCGCGTAGCCCTGATATGCGGAATCTAGGATGGAGACGCATTTCTTTGCTATCAGCGCTTCCATGATTTGCTTCCACTCGTCCAATGATGGGTCCATCCCCGTGGGATTATGCGCACACGGGTGGATGATGTAGAGTGCGCCGGGTTCTGCCGCGTTGATGTGTGCGATCCTGACGTATTTGTGATCATCATCGACGCGCTCTGAATCAGAATCTACCATCATCAACGCACAACAGTACACTGTGTTCAAAATGTGTTTCGTGTTTCATTGTCAAACATGCATGCTCAAAGCACGTGAGTTGTCAACAGCGAAGAGCTCCACTCAACAATACCATTCCTTCACCCGGATGCTCTTTTTCTCGGCGTTCCAATAGGGGTATTTTTCGGCTACCATGCCGGATTTTTCAAAAATCGTTGGATGGTTTCCCCAGGTCGGGTCGCTGTAGTAGACCTTCTTGTAGTTGAGGAACCTGGCCATGAATTCCCCAACGATTCGCAGCGCCCCAGTTCCCGACAGTGCCTGCGTCGAGGCGATACGCGGATCCGACTTTCCGAAGATCAGGTTTTGCGTGGCCTTCTTCATACCGGGAAGGCCATCAATCGGAGCGTATTCCTTGTCGTTCTCCGTTCCGAGCTCCTGGAGCAGCTCTCCTTCGGCTTTCCGGACGACAGGCAGCACCCATGGCACGCCCTCCTCCGTACGATACGCACCGATACCGAGGTTTACCTGTTTGTTTGAGGAATTATCCGAATCGAAAAAATCATGAAATAAAGAAGTGCACTGCTGTACTGAGACAAACACCACGTAAGAAAAGCTCCACTCTGCGGAACAAAAACATACAACATGATTGAAAGCAAGTACCTTCTGCGGATGCGTGTCTGCCTTGTACATCGCGGCAGTGTTCAAAATGGGATCTGGCGGAGCCAGTTCCACCGTCTCAAAGATAGAGGCAGCAGGCGGCATCTTTGCTAAAGCGCAGCTGTGAAGATTCCGTCAACTGCAAAGGGTCCCTGTTTGTCTTCAATGTATTGTGGCCTCCTGCCTGGTTTGGCGGAAGGCAGAGTGTGATCCTGATGTGGATGTCTAGTCCTTTACGGGTAGCTGTGCGTCGTTCAGGTTCACTTGAAGAGGTATAAGCAAGGATGTACTAGTAGAAGCAAGAAGTTGTGAAGCTTTCCCAGCAAGGGCCTGAAAATCAGTAAGAATCTAGTTTTTTTTAGAGGAGAGAGGACCGACGAGGACCATGCATGGATTGACAAAACACTGCCTGATGTTGCAATTGTTGGAGTGAGTCATTTGAGCTGATGACCACTGACCGAAAAATTTGACGTTGCGGACCACATGGATGCAGATCGTAAAACGAACATCAACTTTGATTGTTGAATCGACAATTTGACTGCTGACAAGGTGAGAAGTGCGTCGTGTGTTTGAATTATTTATTGCGCTTCATCGCATGATGTAATTTTTCTAATTTCTTCATTCTACCGCAGATCCAGCTTCGCTTGATTTACGGTGGGGTTGCACAATCAGTCCACATTCATGCTGTCTGCTGCTGTCAAGGCGCCGCAAACAGTGTGAAGATGCCTGGAGATAATGGTATCATGCAGCCAAGTAAACGGTAACGGTGAAACAGTTTCCGATATTTTGCATGCTGCCGTTGGAAAAAAGAATCAATAAACAAGTCGAACTCGTCGAAGCACGAGGACGAGACGCTGTTGTAGCCACCTTTCGGCGTTTCTGAAAAGAAAAAAGTTTTGCGCGTTGAGCCAGCAAGTAAAATACTTTTAGCACAAAAAATGGCTGGAATCAGCGTACGAGCTGATCATGAACCAGGCAGGTCGAGGACGGACGAAAAACAGAAATCGAATCACACACCCTAATCCCCGAACCACACTAGTTTGATGAATTTTCTTTCTCTGTTTTTCCCTTTCGTCACACGCTCCAACTGCGGCAGAAACGTCGCTTTCTGTGCCACGTCTACGCCGTCAAAGGTTCCAACGCCGCCGGCCCCGTACATCTGCAACGTCGGGCCCTGCACGTTCGTCGGGAAGTCCGGCAAAATTCGATTTCCGAACCGCAAGCGCATGCGGTTGTGCGGCACGTAGCGGACACGGCAGAACCGGTCGACGGCCTTGCGTGGCTTCGGCGTGTCGCGGAAATACCGAACCAGGTAGTAGATCGTATCCGTCGTCGTCCGTCTCGCCGCGTTCGGAACCGTCACCGGCGTCCAACCATCGGGGCAATTCGGCACCCAGACGGTGACGTGTCCATTTGTGCCGTCGATCTTCTTGGGCTGCGGGGGCAGTGGGGGCAGCTGCCGCTTTGGTTCCGGGCAGTAGATCGGCACCGGGCACACCGGTTTCGGACACAACGGTTTGGGGCAATGCGGGCAGTGCGGTTTCGGGCAGCGCGGCTGGGGACACTTCGGCTGGGGACACTTCGGCTGCGGACAGTTTTTCCGCTTCCACGGGGGCCAGAGCTGCTTCGTCGTGTCGCGGGAACTGGTTTCCCCCGCGTCAGCAACCGCGACGAGGGCGTTGGTCTCGCCAGGGGTAGAAGCTGCTGGGTCTTCCTGCTCGTTGGTGGCAACAATTCTCGCATTTTTCCCTGGTGCAGTGGCGCCAGCTGCACTCGAGTCGTCTGCAACTGCTTTTGTATCTGCATCCTGTTCTACCTCATCATGGAGATCTTCACGATCAGCAGCCGCCCCGTGGATCTCTTTTCCACCGAAGACTTCTGCTGACGCAGTGGCATCCACATCCGTTACAGGTGGCACAATTGCCGCTGGTGAAGCTGCCTTTATTTTCGCAAGGAGCTTCAGCGGTGTGGTGCTCAGGGTCCTCGCACTCGGTTCACTTTTGCTCCGTGAATCCAACTGCAGTACTGCACCGGAGTAGGTAGGTTTTTCAATGAAAATCGACGCGGAGAAGAGAACTCGCACCCACGATGGAGCGGACCAGGAGCAGGAAGCGCCTCTCGCTAATCCCAGCATGCCGCTGCTCCCGTCGTAGCCGTGCCGCAACGGGCACGAAACGACGGCTGCTACGTCCTGGTGACAACAGCTGCTTTTCACTCACAATTCATGTGTGGAGACCGGAGCAGCAAGCCCCGCCGAGTAGCGTGGACATGGTTCCCGTTCCGAGCCCGTAGCACCGGAAAGATCAAGACATCAATCTCGGTGAGTTTGCCAGAAACAACGCAAAGATGAACTGCCCCACGGTTCCTCCAGAAGTTAGCGTCTCTGCATCTGCGCCCTCTCTCGTCTCAATACTTCGTTCGCAACACGCATTCAAAGCTATGTCGCACAAATCTTTCCCCACTTCTTCTCTCGTCTGTTTCTTTTCACAGCAACGCAAGCACCACGTCGGGGTTGGGAACATCATCGCCCAAGCTGCTCTAGCTCTTTCATCTTCGCTACTGCTAGTATAGCGTTCTGGCTCATGAATCAGTGTCGATTGATACGTGTTTTTGTTTCTTTTATTTCATCTAAAGGAATACAAGTTCGTTTCTTGCTTTCGTATTGTACAAGCGGTCACCAGCAAAAGTTTGGTCCAACGCACAGCCACTACAGCTTTTTATACAGTTTTTAGCAAGAAAAAGTTCTGCAGTTCTGTTCGAATTCGAAACGAAAACGTTCGTCAATCGCATTTATTACATCAGGTTTTTGTTCGTTGCAGATCTTCACGGCGGAGCTACCGCTACTTTGTAATCTCCCACGCTACAAGTACAACTTGAACTTGCGCGCTGTCGAGATTAATTCTAGCTCGTAGCGGTGCCCACGTCCATCTGAACTTTTGAAACAAACTTTGCGTCAATCTTAAGGTAAAACGATATCAGTCTATGGATCTGGAAGACCCGTTTTGACAATCATGACATTACTGTGATCGAAGGAAAACCAAACTCATATTGCGTCAGAAACAGATGAAGATTTACCACGTTTCTGCTACTTACATACAGTAACTGTAACGCTTTGAACGGCCCGTACTCGCACTATTCCGAAGAAAAAGAACCGGACACTCCTTAATGCGCACTGGACGGCCTCGTCCTGGGTGGGCTGCGGGGGGAATTCGGCGAGCTCTTCGCGCTGCGTGGTCGGTAGATGACACCAAACACCGGCGGCAGCTCGTATTTCCCTGGACCCACGTCCTCGGTTGTGCCAGCTGTTGTGTGCGGTTCGAATATATTTTTTTGCTCAAATTTCATGTCTTCATCTTCCTTTGAGAGGGACTCTTCCTCTTCGGCTTCGCCCAGTTTCACTACTGCACGACTGCGAGTCTATAAAACGAATACTCTAGTAAAACTAGCATTGGATCGCTGCTACGACGCCAGGCAACCGTAAAAATAACGGTAAGAACAGACTAAGACATAAACAGGAACAGCAGGAACTAGTTCCATACTCAGCAGAGGTTTTGCGTTCTTTGGCCGGCCGGTGATGCGATATTTCTTGTAGGGTTTCTTGTCCAGCAACCCTGGCGGATCGAAGTTGGGACCGCTTGGGCAGCCTTGGTATTGGTTCGGGTTCGTGAACCTCGGCTGCCGACCCATGGTACCCGCTCTTCGCTCGACCGGGCGACACATCAGCGCGTCCTTGAGTCGCATCACAAAGTCGTCCTTTAGCTCCTTCTTCGCGAATGCGGAGTCCAGCTGGTAACTGCCCGGACCCAAGTTGTCGCCAGTGCTCGCTGTTTAGTTTTGAGGGCAGGTTGAGACTCAATCTAAGTATGAAGTTGCACACAAGCAGCTAGTGTGACCACAAGAGTACCAACTTACTTCATTATTGTGTTGCGGTTGCTCAGACTTACGATGATAAGGCCATGGTCCCACGGTCCACCACATCGTATCTTCATTCAGGTTCATGTGTGGTTTCACTTCGAGGAAACAAAAGTAAGTACTGAGTTGTGCTTTCTGTTTTCTCTTGGGCACGATGAAATAGTGCTTGAAAGCCTGGTGGTCGAGCAGGTCTGGGGGATCCAAATTTGGCCCAATCGGTGACCCGGTAAAGGTGGCCGGATACTTGAAACGCTGACCGACCCCCATCATCCACAGGTTACCAAATTTCGAGTCTGCTTTCATTGAGACCTGAGACGAAGAAGTTTCGATTTCGAACGGTCCATATTAATCAGAAGCTTTGGAAGTTGAGATAATCATACGTCCAAATAAAGACCGCTCAAAGCGCAGGCAAGCAGGAATCAATCCAATCGCATGTATGTATCTCACCCTCGTGTATGGCTCCCTGCTTGGAATGTCCATTCTTTCTGGCGGGACGGCCCACTTTAGTGTTGCAAGCGGTACTGCCAAATCTCGAAAGTTCAATCCTGCAAGCATCGCCGAGGTCCTGATGAAAAAAATAATCACTTCTTGTGTTCGTAGTAGCATGAAGCAGAAGCATCGTAGTTCGAAATTTTAACATTTGTGCGTCGATGCCGCAATTGATTCCAATCAATGGGCAAACTGAAAAATCGGAAAAAAATTACTAAAAAAAGATACTTTGTCACTTTCGGCATGATGTTCTTGTCGTACATCTCTGGCGGTGGTGGTTTCCCCGGGTGTCGTTGCAGGTATTTCTCGATGTATTCCTGGCTATCCAGCTGTCGTTTTCGCTTGTAGATGGCTTTTTTCAATTCTGCCGTCTTCGCCCGTAAGTCTACGCAGTGATTCGTGACTTTGGCTATTATTGGTGGTTGTCGGGGCTTGCGGATCTGATTCCCTAGAATTTCATCCGCAGTTTGCGTGTTCTCGAGGACCTGTTGGGGGATGGGGAAAGGAAGATCAAGATGTAGATGCTACTACTTCTACTTTATTACGTTTTCAAAAAGTCTACCTCTTCGTAGTGAGTTCTTACGTCGCACTGTTGATTAGGCGACCATGCAAGGAAGGAAATCTCAAGCAAAGTGCTTAGCCTTAGTTGTCAACATACAATCAAATGAGATTGATGTACGCATGCCGCACTGCTTTTGTCTTTGAGCCTGGCAACCCCCATGGTTCGCGCGCCCTGCGTCATTTGCACGCGGAGCTGCATGCCCTTGGTTCGTCGCTGCTCCCATACCGACTGCTGAGGTATTCTTACCAACCGCCGTGTGCTGTGTCCTAACTGGTGCTCGTCTAGCGTCTCGAGCTTATGCTCGATGTCATCGAGCGAATCCCAGGCAGAAACGCCAGGTCGGGAGTTCATCTTGTGGGGTTAGTTCTTTCTTGTGGTCTTTTTTAGTTGACGTGCGGATGAAGAGTCGGACTAGAAGGCGTCGTCCCGACCACAAGGACGACGCTGCAACCACTCGTACCTATTTCTTTTGCCCTCGTTGAGCTGAGCTCAAGATCTCCTGAAGCTGGTTCGTGGTCACACTTCGAACGAGAAACGAAGATCCTCCGATCGACTCTTGTGCTTGACACTGTTGTCTGAGACGTGGGAAATTCCTGTTCATCCACACTCCAAGTTAGTCCTACGGCGAAAACCCACGACAACGAAAAAACGAAAAACAAAGATGAAACTGGAGCCACATATATACGAAGTAACGACTCTTGCAATGCTATGCTGGCAGAAAAGAATGAATAAAACTCATCCGTGTAGTTGTCCAACATCTCAATGCATTCACACTGTCGATGAAATGCGACACTCTCATTATATCATGATGTCCTCTCTTCCTCTTGATGATCGTTTCACATGAAGTTGTTCGAAGTCGAACACTTTGTTGATCTTCATGTTCATCTTAGGTAACATCGTCTTCGTCACGATCAGCACAAAGTACTGTCTCTGTTTGATTTTCATCAGATGATGTGGTAGAATGAAGAAAATGTAAATGAGCCGTATCAACATTTTGGATGTCTTTCTCTTTGACTCGTCCTGATACCAACATAAATTGTGATAGTCTTAGTCCTAGCCCAGATGTCGCAGATATTCCGCAGTGCGCCGGAGTTACTCTCACTCCGTTGCTGATGCTGTATCAGCTGCGATTCCAGATTCTCCCCACGAGATCTCAAACGGGTAACAGTCGTCTTCGTCCGGCTCGATCGGGTCTTCCGTGGTAGAAAATTGAAAGCCTTTTCTTTCAAAAAACTCCCGCACCACACTCATCACACTATCGTACTGTGCCACTATTCCCGTCAGGCGAATTGGCTGCGTCGCATCTACTCGATTTTCAATGATACGCTGCTGCATCCAGGCTAGACTTGACGTGATTTGTTTCTCTGATCGCGTGGGCCAGGGAAGACCGTATCCCTCTCTTGTAAATTTTTCCTCGTTGTTGTCGTCGAAAACTATTCCTACGCAGAACGAGACGAGGCATTCCGGTTCGTCCTCGTCCTCCTCGTCACTATTTTCCTCGTACTCGACGGTGCAGCTCACCCTTCCTTTTGCGGTTGCGAGTACCTGGTAGTTTTCTGAAGCTCCGGAAGCTGAAGCCTTGTCCAACAGAGAGCGATAAGCAGCTTCCAGAATCAGCTCTGTATCACGAAAACGCCTCCGGAGAGCGAGCGCAGAGTAGAAGTTCGCGCACTTGAAGACGGGTGAAAACGGGTCGAGAAACGACGAAATGTGTCGAAAAAGTTCTGGTGGAAGATTAATGCTCTGCTGCGCTGCTTCATTGATGTGGTTTCTCTGTCTGCGAATCAGCGGTGCCATCCACATCCGCACTTGGTCCTGGGCGACGCTCTGTCTCAGGGTGCTCTCAAATGCACACACCTTTTCGAAGGAGGGGATTGTGTTGTTGTTAAACACTAATTCCTGTTCTGCGTCGTCGTCCTCATCGTCATCCTCATCAATTTCACCGGGCTCCGCTTGCCAGAACTCAAGGGCATGCCGTTGCTGAGAGGATGACGCGTCGGCTTTTTCTTGCGAAGGCGGAATCCAGACGAATGCCTCATGATCGTTTGGTGAATCAGCGTCCAACCAGTCTACGTCACACAGCTTCCCGAGTTTTGCGCATTTCTTGCACTCTAAGTGTTCACAAAGATCACCCTGAAGGGATTCCAGCAGGGCTCTGCGCTTCGTGATTCGGGCCATGGTTTCTGCAGCTTTTTTTGGCTCCTGTTCCGCAATGCGCCGGTCTGCGGCGTCAAGGACTTCGTGTTTCCTTCCCATGTCATCGAGGAACTGCTTCACCCTGCTTTCGATCCAAGACGCGTACGCCTCAGAAACTTCCAACACCGGAAAGGGCATTTTGATTTATTTCCGAAGTTGTAACGTATCTCTATCTTTGCAAATGTGAAGATTAAGATGAAGATAGTCTTTTTCTTTCAGTTGCGGTTTATTCGACGAATTGAAGAATACTACTTATACTTTCCTCTTCGAAACAATGTCTACGTCTAGATTTATTTTGATGTTTCAGTCAATGAGGGTTTCATCATGCAACGAGGAAGCTTGGTTGCAGTTGTAGTGCGGATGAAGATGATATCACACAAGAATAGTGAAAGCTTCTGGGCTTCAACTCTGCGACAAAAGGAACATCCTCCAAAGAAAAGCAGAAAAAAATGCAAGATAGAGCGCATCGCATTTATCCTGTTCTTACTCACAAATTCTATCTCATATTCCATACCCCCTCATGATCAAATTACAACTGTCACTCCTCTCGTCTCTAGATTTAGAATAAGCATATTACCTTACTTCCAAAGCGAAAAAAACATCATGAAACAAAAAGTAAGAAAAACGAACCGCATATTGCCAACAAGTGGCGAAGAAAAAAAAAAACGATCATCCACCGCGGAATTGCAATTGCTTTTATTCTCAGTTGTGCGCGCATTAACTTTGTATCGTCATCAACTCTGGTGGGGCGCCATGCTTTTCAATCCCATTGTTCACATTCCTATTTCAACTTTTCGCGAGTATTCCCGTTCGCAATCCCATTCTTTGCGCGACTTCAACTAAGCACTACGTGATCTCTTGTCTTTTCCAGCTAGGTCGATGCGTTAGCCGCAACACCCCAAGAAACAGTAAACTCCTTCCTCTCCGTGTCGGACTGCACGAAGCGAAAGCCCTTCCGTCGGAACAACTC
>JACKZZ010019901.1_pt1 | contig 11001 bp, 4 predicted proteins | sample 8027871 | NCBI WGS metagenome assembly JACKZZ01 (sample SAMN15724774, study PRJNA655200) | protist metagenome | isolation source: fluorescence activated cell sorting (FACS) single amplified genomes of... | place: USA: West Boothbay Harbor, Gulf of Maine | collected 2000-07-19
AAATACGATAAAAGCAGCATTGTATTCGGAATCAAATCGCTTGTACGAAGATTTGAAGCGCCAAAAAGAAGCCTATACCGAGCAAATAATACACCGTGCTATTAAAAGAATGCAAAACCAGCGATTATCGGGTTGTTTTAATTTACTACATGCAAATGCTAAACATGAACGTGAGCAAAAAATAGCTGTACAACGTACATTGGCAAGGTGGGTCAAGCGAAGCATGTTCAACACATTTAACAACTGGGCTCAATATTCACAGACACGGCATAGGCATAGGCGACTAGTTGTAAAAATACTAGCACGCGTGGAGAACCAAGGTTTAGCATCTGCATTAGGGAAATGGAGATCTTTTGTACTGGAAGATGCACGAATGCGAATTGAAAAAGAGCGTTTAATTTTGAAAATGTCAAATGGTATTGCTTCTATTGGCGAACTAAAAAATATCATGTTTACTGTTGTTGAACAGGCAAAGCGGTTGCTGGCGGCAGATCGCGGAACCCTATTCTTATATGACAAACATAAAGATGAACTGTATACATCAGTTGCTCAAGGGATGAATGAAATCAGAATACCAGCGTCAGCAGGGATAGTTGGCGCATGTTTTCGCAGTGGATTTTTTATAAATATTAAAAATGCGTATAATGATCCACGTTTTAATCGCGAGGTCGACCAACAAACTGGTTACAGAACTAGACAGATACTAACTGTGCCGGTTCGTGCTGATGAGGGATTTGACCAACCAGTGATTGGTGTCTTGCAAGTAATCAATAAAATTGATAATACAGACTTCACAACGGGGCACAAGGATTTGCTGGAAGCATATTGTAAACAAGTATCAGCATCATTGAAAAATATAGACGGTAGACGAAATATGGAAAAGTCTAGATTAAAACGATTTGCTCGGAAATTAAAAAATAGATCTTTAAATCAATGGTGGAATACTTGGATAGATTCAATTTATGAAATTAAACGTGTACGCGGGCTTATGCGGCGGTTCGCATTACATTTACAACAACGACACACTTCACTAGCTTTTAATGCATGGCATGACTACTTAGAAACGCGAATTAAGCAACGTCATCTCATCAAGCAAATTATAGCACGATCATTAAAATCGAAAATGTATGCGGGTTTTCGCACATGGATAAAATTTAATTTAATGTCCAAACTTTCCGAACGTTGTGGAAAAGATGAAACAGTACATATTGTGGAAACATGCCTAAATATTATACGTACACCAACATTAACAGATATTTTTACGCTTGTGAAAAAATCAGCTCCAAGACTACTACAAGCAAAGAGAGCTCAACTTTATATTGCTGATTATCAAGATGATTCATTTTGGAGCGTAGATGTATCATCTGTTGATGTAAACGGTGGTATCAGCAGAGTACCATTTAATGATAGTTTATTTCAGCATGTACTAGATACGAAAGAATTTAGACAAACCCTTAGCACCAATAATAGTATGGAAATATTATACCCAATTCGAAGTCCTAGACAAGACATACTTGGAGTATTTGTCACAGAGTATTCAGAAGAGAAAACAGTTCTATCAGAGGAAGAAAGTAAACTAGGTGTTGCAGTCGCAGGTATACTTGGGGCTGCAATTTACAACCAAGGACAGCTAGATAATGTTCAAATGATAAACGAGCAGTTACATGATGCGACAGTGACAGAACAAAAAATGGCATCTATAATTACATGGCTTTTTGAAGTAATTGGCAGTGGAGATGGACAGGAACATAAAGCAGAGATACAAGAAATGAGGGATACATTTATTCGAGCACACTATGGCGTTGATACAAATGATAATAATTTGGAGAATGAATTAAATAGAGTACCTATGATGAAAAATAATGGTATGGGCGATGCACTATCTGATTATGGAACATCGGAGAAAGTAACGATGGCACCTTTTGGTGTAGATGATGATATGCATTTACAAGATTTACAAAACGGGGAAGAAAATAGAGCTGGTAGTATGGGAAATATTGGTCCTAAAATTCATATATCAAGACGCGGATCTATAACCATTCAATCAAATAAAACGTTAATGCAGTCAACTAACAATACTGTAGCAGATGAAGCATGGGCCAACGCATTTGCTGATGCAGATAAAAATGACGACGGTTCTATATCAGCCACGGAATTTAAAAAGTGGTTTTTAGACCAACAGCAAAAGAAAGGGAAGGATGCTGCTGCATTTGTTTAAAAGAGCAATTAAGAAGGGACAATTTTGAGACACAAGAGCATTGCAAATATATAAAATATATATATATGCGTTATATATTTTTATATAGAATTCTCTTAACAAACAACTTAAAAAAATAAAATGTGTTTTTTTATTTACGTTAAAAAGTACCACAGGCACATATAAATTAGCCCAGCTAAACACAATACTATGAAAGAGACTATCATCATCACGGGGTGTATATAATTTTGGTTTTCATTCTTGTTAGTCCTGTCGCCATGGTGTAGTTGTTGATTTGCTTTCGTCAAAAGATTCGATTCACCACTACTTACACTTTCCTCAGGCAGCAGACTATGTGCACTATCAACACCTCTCAACTTTTTATTTGTGTCCATAGCAGCTTGTACATGTTGGCAGATTTGTTTTATCATTTTCTTGTCTTTTTTCATTTGGTGTTTTTCTTTTTTTTCAATTAAATTCAATAATTTCATAGAATCTTCATTTTTTGAATCCAATATTTTGATCTTTTTTGCGTCTTTCTTCGCTTGTTTGAAATGTAGCATGTTAAGATGTGCTTTGGATCGAATATAAAATCCTTTGATCCAAGTATCTATTGAGATAATGCTTTGTCTCTTTTCAGCTTTTAGTTTCTTGTGTATATGATTTGCTAGTGAGATAGCAATTGTACAATGCATTATCGCTTCGCTATTTAAATGCAATTTTATTGCACAACGTGCTAAATTTAAATATAAGTTGCATTGTAGCTGTCCTAGGTTTTCAACACCAGTGTTTTCACTCTTGCCATCATCAGAAAACGTATATGGCGAGATCAATACAATATTTTTAATATTTACGTCATTCATTTCATCTTCTCCATCTAAATTATTTGAAAGTATTAAATCAACAGTTTGAGTGTCGCTATCTGCTATTGCTATGTAGCCTGAGTGATATGTGCAATTTGAATACTCCAAGTCTTCAACTTTGGCTAATACGCTGCAACCAACAAACTGACCTATGTCGCTAGGACTTTTTCCATCATAATTTAAAAAACCACACCTCATGGAGTTTAGTGTTAACTTGTATGATTCATATGCACTATTATAATTTTTATCAATAAAATATTGTTTACTCTTTTCATTATTTTCTAAATATTCTTTTTTATTGGACTTGGGGGGTAGAGATGTTTCCGCCTGCATTTTCTCACACCAAAAGTCACATGTAGGTAGAACACATGAAAATAGAAGCTCGCGAAACAATTGCTTTATAAAATTTGCATGCAGTATATTTTTCAAAAAAATACTCGGGTCCATCTACTAAGTATATGAAAAAGAAGATGCCCTTTCAAATAATAAGTTAATACAATAATAATAAATATTATATAATAATAATAATAATATATTATTTATTATTATAATTATTATTATTTGGCAATAGTTATTAATAATACGAGATTGTATTGTATGTTAATGTGTTAGTACATTGAATATTTCTCCTGTACGAAAGTACTTGTTAGAATACTTCCAATGGTCCAATGGTAGGTATGCTCCTCGTAGGGTGCGGCTCGTCTTATAATAACATTGAAAATTTAAAATTTTTTTTTCATTATATTTTCTTTCTTTCTATCATCTGTGTGTAGCTTCCTACAGACAGACAGTATGGACTACCACCAGGTGGTATATTATAGATAGATAGGCTTATTTTAATTTAAGCAAAAGCTGCCTGTGTGGTGGTGGGTGGTATTACACTGTATTATTAATTTTATTTATTATTTTTTTTTTATTATGATTATTGTTATTATCAATACATTTTTTTACGGTGATACACCTTCTTCTGCCTGACCTCGTCGAAAAAGCAGCAAATACAATACTAACACAGGAGATGGCGTGTAATCAAATTTGTTCAAACTCAAAGATAAGCATCAATACATCACTAAGAATAGCATTTACACACATCAAATTAAATATAATATACTATACCGGCGGATATCGATGAATTGTTTTTCAATCTATCTAAAAACTTTCCAAAATATTAAACAATTACATAAACTAACTAACACACGAGGGTGTGGTGTAATACCAAATAATGGAATGTATAATATTCTTCCACAAAAAATGGATGATTTACAAATTTATCCTTCTTTGTACCACCAGCAAATAAGAAAATTTGCAAAAAAACCAAAAAAAGGTGAGAAATTGAATATAAGAAAGTACATTAGTAATTATGATATAAAATTTAAGGAAGTGCAGTTATTGGACGATAATAATAAATTATCCGCTCCTATGAGCAAAAATGCTGGTCTTAACATAGCAAAACAAAATGATCTTGATTTAATCTTTTTAAATTCAAAACAAAATGTGGCCATCTGTAAGCTTGCCGATGTAAAAAAATTACAATATCAAGCTAGGCGCAAAGCATCCGAGGAACGTCTGGGTAATATCGAAAGGAATAAGCGAGAAAAAACTGTTAAATTTAAGTCAAACATGGCGGAAGGTGACATTGAACGCCAGATAAATCAAGTCAAAAAGTTTTTAACTAATAATCATGTTGTAAATATCGACATTTGGTTATTACGGCGTTGGAATGTGAAACACGAATCTCATGAAAATGCTTTAAATTTAGCGTTTCGTATTATTGAGGAAGTTGAAATCGAAGACATAGGAAAACCCCGTGACTTAAAAAAAAATTTTAAAGGCGGTAATCAATACTTTATTCCTGTTGCTAGCAATAAAATTGTTTTTTCTTTCAAACCTGTAAATATTGACATAAAAAAATTATCGGAATCAAAAAATAGAATGGCAAATAAGAAAAGGAAAACCAAACGACAAAAGATGCGTATACAAAGAGAGAATTCGTTTAAAACAAAGAATTGAATGTAAAAGTCTATTAATGCCCAACGAACGAAAACTATTGATGTATCTTCGTATTTTTTCATTTTGATATTTGATACCAGGTATAACTTATATACAAGCGTGTGTATAACTCTGTGTATATATAATATATATGATACGAGTTTATATCAAACACACGTTAAAAAGATTTCTGAAGTTTTATAAACAAGTTTATCTACACCGTATTTTTACGAGAGTATTATTATCTAATTAGGTATACACAAGATAATGCTATATTTGGTCTACACAATATAATGCTATTATTACTATTTATAATATTTTAATTACGTGGATGCTATGCTGAAGAATGCCAGAATGATGCGTGGAATTTAAAATTTAAATTCCTGGAGTGGTCCCTTACACTCTAAGCACAAGATTACTCGATTTGCCTATATAAAAACATACTCACGGGGGCAAAAGGCAAAAGGCAAAATGAACAAAGGAAGGAAGCCTTAAAAGGATATACTATCGTCTACGCGTAATTTACATTACTAATAAATTAATACTCGACGATACTCTAACTCGAAATAGATGAAAATAGAAACTCTCAAGTAGCGGTAGTTATATAGTGAGAAAGTCACAAGGATTTTCAGTGTTTTATAATAATTATTATTTGAAATTACAGAATAATCTTTTTTAATTATTATTATTATTATTAATTATTTTACTTCAAATTTTCTGTATCTGAACGTTATTAGTCGGCGCCACTATCTTGACATTCTTGGCGTTAGTTAAATTTAGGTAGGCCATAACATGATAGGGAACGTTATACAATTAATAAAAAGGAGAGAAATATTAATAACAATTTTTTTCATTGTTACACACACTATTACACATACCCTGTCCGCATGAAATCCTCTCAGGGTATTGATACTATTTGCAATTGTCTGTTTCATAGACACGATATTCAAACACGGAAAATAACCAGAACAATAAAAGTGAAAAACGCTTTGCGAATTAAACAATGTTAAAATTTAAGACTGTTGTGGAATGTGTTTCAAGCCTGTTGATTTTGTTTAGTTACTGCTCATGCGTAACAAACGCACTCATCGAGAAACATGTGATACGAGGAGTAGATACGTGGCGGTTTGTTACTAAATTTTGTTTCAACCCAAACACAGAGATGGAAAATGATTCTCAAAGCTACGTTGGTGAGTTTCAGTATAAGATCACTATGCCTGGGAATACTTCTATGAGTTGGCTTGTGTACTATCAAGATCCGAGCAGTTGGAAAATGGCAGATGACTCACGGTTAGATTGTTGGGAAAAAACAAACATTGCTTTAGACAAGGGGAACGTATTTCCGCTTGGTGGTAAAGCATACAAAATTGTCCCCCCCAAAAAAGTAAAAACTGAGGCTTTGCAGGGAAGGACAGCGGGGCGCCATACCATAGAAGTAGAGGGACATCTAAAATTTCAAGCACGGACTCCAAGATGGTTTTATTTTGCTCTCGGTAACTGTGATTCACGTAGGCGTGGGGACTCTCAGCATATTTCAAAGTTCGAGACGGATTCGAGGATCGATGTTGTTGCCGCAAATATAGAGTTAACCATGTTAAATGGTGATGGACCAGAGAAGCATTTTTCAGCAGACGAGCAAGGAAAACTTGGGGCTTACACCTGGTTCTTTTCTTTGTATATTATATTATTTTTACCAGGCCTTAGTTATGTAATATGGATGTTAAAAAAACGGAGCATGATGCATCACACTGTCAGGATGTTGGCTGTATCTGTCGTATTCGAATTCATGTCAATATTTTTTGGATTTGTATACCAATCTTATTATGCTACAACTGGTTATAAGAATGTTTGGCTTGATATACTTTGCAAAATATTTCATTCTTGCGCTGACATATTTTTATTGTTATTATTGATTGTTTTAGCCAAAGGGTGGAGTGTTGTAAGACGTAAAATTTCAGCCAAAGGACGCGTTAAAATTGGTATTTTTAGCACTGCATACGCTAACACACAATTTGCCGTAATTTGGGCACATTTTGAAAACAATCAAGACCCTACAAAAATAGTATATTTCTACGACAGTTATTGGGGAACGTTTTTAATTTTGTTTCGTTGGTTAGCGATGATCTGGTTTGTCTACGCATGTTTCACCACGCTGAAGAATTACGAAGTGAAAAAACGATTTTATACTGCCCTGTTTTTTAGCGGTCTTCTATGGATCCTTGCTTTGCCAATGGAAGTCGCTATTGCAAGATTGTTAGAGCCATGGCATCGAGATTATACGGTGACACTAACAAATTTGATTTTAAACTTCTGTTTTCACATTAGATTTCTCGTTTTATTTATGCCTGGTTCATTTAACAAACATTTTCCATTTCATGCAAAAACAACTGATATGGCTAATCGGCAGTCGCGCATAAAACGGCCGAGTCGTGCAAGCACGAGTGGGGGAAGATTTACTAATAATAATGCCAAAGGCCCAAGCGTCCCTCTTTCGGCAAATGCTAGAATTGGCAATGTAACAGACAATGCAAATAAAGGATTGCCGAACGAAAAACCACAAATGCTAACCGAATACAACCCAGATAACCCAACGGGTTTTAATTTAATGTCGAATAGTGATAATCGAAACAGTCTTAGTAGCACTGGAAATGCACCCGCCACTCGACGTCGACGTGGCACCGGAGCAGTGACTGGCGGAGTAGTTTTTGCACCACCAATAACAAGATTAGAAATTGCACTGAAGCATATGCGTGGAAAATTAGCAAAACTATACGATATATCGGATGATATAGAAGTTGCAATTACAGATATAATGGACGACGAAGAAGAACCGGGAGTGGATCTTTAATTCTTATAATTATTCCTCGAATTGCTTCATTGCCTTTAATATTACGTAGTTAAACAGTAAATATTATACTAAGAGTAGTAAGACTCCTATCAAATATACTTAAAATCTTAAAATTTAAAATTTATATTAATAAAATAGTTTAAGAATTTTCCTCCTATCAAACCACCGTATTGTATATTATTATCACAGCAGTATTATTATTTACGTATTATTTTTCAACATTATTATTATTTTATTTTATTATAATACGAGGAGGATACTATTATTTATATATTATTATATTTTATTTTTTCATCATTCATCATCATGATATCTGTATAATAATACTGCCTAACGAGTAATAATAATAAATAATAAAATATTTTATATTATTATTAATTATTATATATATATATATATATACGATACTATTTTTTTACTACTTTGTCGTCTACGTCGTGCACTCTGAACTGAACATTGCGTCGGTAAGCCCGCATTATGCAATACCCCCACCCCGTGGGATTTCAAATAATAGATGCAATTCCCATACAAATATTTAATGATTATCATTTTCTCAATTTACAGTAAAGATGTCTTCTTGTTACCGACAACAACGTGTGACGTATAAAGATCCTATCTTTACATATGTAAAGACATCCGTCGTACTACTTATGGAAAATTCTAAAAGAGAACAGCGTGTGAAATCAGAACTTGAAAGATTTCCAGTGACCCGAAATATCATCTTCCAGTACAACAAAGGATTTAAAAAGTGCAAAAAACCATTATCTGTAGACACAACTTCAAAAGATATATTGCATGCTTTGGTAACTGCTTTAAAGTCAGTTGTGGTAGATGGTCCAATTCTTGTATTGGAAAGTGATGTCTCTTTTAATCCACAAATTCGTGAGTATGTCTTACACGTGGAAAAATTTTTACGCACGAATTCTCAATGGGAGGTATACTCGTTGGGCTCTAATTGCATTTTTGCGCGACCAACACTTTCGCGTCATGTCAGGACTTATTACATGGCAATGGCGCACGCATGGATTTTCAGCCCGTCCATGATAGAGCGAATGATTCTGGAACGATTTTCACAGCGTGTATACGATATAATGATAAAAGGTATGACACCATGTCGATTTAAACCGGCAAAAGACATGGCTATTTCTAGTATTTCCACGACGTATATGCATCGAGTACCACTTGCGTTTCAACCTCACCCAAAGACAGAAAATTCTCTAACATGGATGAACGAATTTCCGTTGAACCTACTAAAAATGGTGTTCCATGCTAGCGCGGAGAAAGACGGAACTCAATTATACAAAGTGTTACATGCTATGACATACACCGGAGGTATGCTTCCAACTTTTTTAATTGGCATATTATTACTCGGTCTCTTGGTAAAAAATTTCTGCGAATCTTGTTAATTTTAATCTTTCTGGTTATTAAATAGAATTATTTTATTTTACAAAATATGCGATTACTATCTACCAGAGGACACTATTCTGCAGATATTATCCTTGTCGTTGCTTTAAGCATGATATGTTTTTATTAGTTTAAATGTATTTTTATATATTAATGCACTTACTCACACTTACTCAATAATATCTAGTGTTATGTATTTTTATATATTTAATTCTTACTCATAAGTTAAATAAAATTTTTATATTATTAAAGTGTGTATATATATATAAGTGATGTTCATTCTCTCGTTTGTATTTATATATATATATTACTTAACTTATAAGCTTACGGTCGCACATCTAGTCGAAGTAGATATATATTAGAAGTAGATAATAACATATGGATATATACTTTGCTACTATAATAATAATAGTATAATATATTATTAAGTATAATAATTACTATACAGTGTATTATTATAACATGGACAAAAATAATAATAATAAATATAGTCTAATAATAATAAAAAACTTCTAAATTATTTCAATTATTAATCTGTTACTTTTTTTTTGTTTTATTATTTTATTTATTTTCGCAAGCTCAAAACTCAGCAATCTAAATCCGCCTTAATATAATATAAGGCTAGCCCAGCTACCACGTAGCCCAGCAGTGCACTAAGTGTGATATAATTTTTTGTTTTTTTTCTTGTAAAAAAAAAAAAGACTGTGGTGTACGTAGTAAATACAGTAGATATATAATACTATGGCATCTGTAACTGAAATAACAGATATACGACTACTACACTGTACTACTCTTTGTTACAATTAATTTTTTAAGTAAATCTTCTTTTTTTTATTATTTATTTATTATAAGTGAAATAAGTGCATTATTATTACTCTTCTTCTTTATCTTATTATTATTTTTTTAATAATTAATAAATAAAATAATATAATAATAATTAATATAATAATAATAAAGAAAAAACACTACCAATATATACTGTAGTTCCGACTGCAACTGGGCACTTGGATTAATTATTACTCTTAAATGCTGCTAATGCTAATGCAACTTCTGCATATACTATGTACAATAAACACCAAATGCAAATTGGGCTTAGAATAAACATCTTAATACACACAATATTATGATAAGTACATTGTCTAATACAGTTGAAGAGGGCAAGGGGAATACCAGCAATGAATCCAAAACAACACCGTCGACTGAGGAACCATATGGCAATCAACAATTTTATGACATACCAAGCGTTTCGTACGAGCCTTTAGACAACCTAATATTGAACTCTCCTTTCTACAAGAAATTTTTAAAAGCTGATAAACCATATCAAATAAATGAAGACAAAGAGAAAATTGTAGGTATGTTTACCGAGAAATTTACGTCTAAAGAACTAGATAGCACCATAGAGATATTGGAAAAAAGAATTAATTTATCCAATAAAACATCATTAATTAACCGCAGAGTACATGAGACGTTGAACAATTACAATAACAAAAGCGGTGGATTGAAGTATGGCTTAGCCAAACGGCGCAGAATTGCCACAAGAACTAAAGATTTAATGGAAAGTTTAGTACATGCACAAAAAATAGGTTCGTCTCGTGTACGCAAAACGCTGTCGGGGATAAAAAAATGGGTTAATTCTCACGATTCAGATGAAAATCCATTGAAAAGAGATAACTCTGATTCAGAAGACTCGGAACCGGAAACAA
>JACKZZ010013867.1_pt1 | contig 10992 bp, 10 predicted proteins | sample 8027871 | NCBI WGS metagenome assembly JACKZZ01 (sample SAMN15724774, study PRJNA655200) | protist metagenome | isolation source: fluorescence activated cell sorting (FACS) single amplified genomes of... | place: USA: West Boothbay Harbor, Gulf of Maine | collected 2000-07-19
TCAACAGCAGAAACATCAATACGCCAATTTTCTGTACGCAATTTTACCTGGATTTTTTACATATGCGACGGGAATCCGTTGTCGAGTTTGGAGGTTGTTGGAATGGTTTTATTTCCATATGTTCTGATGGCGATTTTGTTTTTTCTCTTGGCACGGTGGTCAGCAAGCTGACCACGCTCGCCTACGCGAGCTGCGCTAAGGGAAAAAACAAAATCGCCATCGGGAAATATTACAATAAAGCCAGTCCAAAAACATCCATCCATTCATATCCGTCTTGCGTGTAATTTATGTTTTGGGGTATCAAAGTTTTTGTTTTGGGCGTGTTGCCACGCTTTTGGGGCATTCATATTCTGTTCTGTAACGAATGATTCATTCATCCGGTCTTTTTCATTGCATTGATGAGACTAGTCGGCATAATCATTCAATCAATTCTCACGAATTCATTATTTCAAATCTCTTTCTGACGATATTATTCACATGCAATTATTGTACATTCATAGTTTCAATGAATAATTCATTCATCATTGTTAAATTATTATTATTTTTCGTTTGTATGAAATGATGTTTCATGAACATTAATTCATGCGTTGTTCGTTCTGTATCTGTGCGCGTGTTCTTCAGCTATCTTATGAAATAATAATATTTGTGGGATATGCTTGTGTTCAATTGATGCGTTGTGTTTGCTTCTCTGGCTTCTTGATTGTTGTTGATTATTATTATTATTATTGTTGTTGTTTTTTGGATCATTGTTCAACTATCATTTCTTCAAATACGTTCTGAATTCGTGAATCAATATTTTAAACAAATCTGTCTGCATGAGTAGTATGTTGCGTTATCTGCTCGTCTTTTGTTTTACGTTCATAATTAAGGATTTACCACATTCACGCGTATATTCTGCGTTGGTTTCATTTATATTTCATTCATTCAGAATTCTTCATTCGTTTGAAACTATCAAACCTATGAATTATACAATTAATATTTTCATTCACTATATATCACTATATATTAATATCAAATCAAATTTTGATTTACCAGAGGTTATTTTCAAACCATTCCAAACGGTATTTTGATTGGTGGTGCCTAATTCTTGGGGTTTGGATAGGGGAAAAATTGATAGTTGTTTTTTTTGCTGCACCAGCGCATAATTTGCATTTTGATCGTTTTCGATGTTGAAAACAAAACAACAGTTCTTTATACAATGTCTGGAATCATCCATATACGCACGAAAACACACATTCATACACCCACATACATACACACACAACTGAGGTTCTTGCCTTCCTGATTTTTCTATCTCCTCACATTGATGTACAGCGTATTAATTAATCAACATAATTAATATTCATTCGGATTTACCCACCCATAAATTTCAACATCAAGATCAACATTCATGCACGCGTTTCAATCTTTTTTCCATTTGCCAGTCACACCAATTGTTTGTGTCAATTGGTTTCTTTCTTGTGAATGATTCATTGAGTGTGGGGTCTATTCATAGTACCCAACTCTTTTCACAACGACCTGTGACCAACGTGTAAATGCGAGGTTTCCATTATAATCATTTCATTGTTTCCATCAGCGAGATGATGCTGCTTTGACCACGTTTCTGCGTTTTTCTGGAAAAATAGCGCCAAATTGAAATATATACTTCGTAAACATAGCAGAATTTTTCATTTCACAAGGGGGCCGCTAATTTTTCCAGAATGGTGCAGAAAGGTGCAAAGGGGTTTTTGGCATGATTTCTGAGCAATTCGGGCGTTGTATTTGCCAGTTATGTCAACTGTTTGTGTCAGAGGGTTTCTTCTTTTTTGTGAAACAGTAATATAATTAATTAATTACTTACTTGAGAGTTGCTTCAATCAGCAAGATGATGCCTTGACCGTGTGCAAATGATTGAAGTGAAGAGACGTCAGAAGTTTTGTTTAAAAACCGATTGATTTGTTGATAATCGATTATTGATGGACACTATTACATGCTTGATTGATTGAATCATTTACATTGAATCAATTAATTATTTGTGTGGTGGTGAACGATTAATAATTAATTAATTATACAAAATTGAAATCATCCTATTGTCATGTCTTCTCAGGTCGTATATTCGGGCTCAATTTCAGAAAGTATTATCATGATAATCATAATGATGGTAATGGTGGTGATGATGATGATGATGATGTCTAACTTATTTTTCCTTGCGTCATTCTTCATCGCTTTGGAAATTGTTTGATTGTTTAGTGGCATTGAGGCATCATTATGATCTTCTTTGGCATGGTTGACGGATCATTCATACATAAATCATTATTTATTGAATTTCGCATTATTAAGTTCTGACCATTGGCACGCAATGTCATGCGTATTTTCAACGTCATCATGCGTTTTTTTATCATTAGTGATGATTTGACGTTGGTGAAGTCAAATTCTGTTTCCTTTTCTGCACAACGTCGTCGTTCGTAGCGCTAATTTGGTGCATCGAATAATAATAAAAATAATATCGATCGATTTCTCACCGGCCGCCGTGGTCGATTTCAAAATGATGATCCCGCCGTTGCATATTATCAAATCAATCAATGATCGTAAAACGTTAAATATATCATTGAAAAAGAGGTGTTCTGTTCTCAGTAAATTTGTGCTGTCATTATATGACAAAAAAATGTAATGAAAAACATTTTGTCATTTCATTTTTTGTCATTTAATGTCAGCACAAATTTACGGATGAAAGAACAGAATGTTTTCAATCATGTCCAATATTTTGTGCACAAAAACGTTCGAAACCATTTTCAATCATAAATATAAATAATATTTATTCACAATTAAATCATTTAATATTTCAAATTATTTCTCATTTTTAGCTCAATTAATTTAATCAATTCAATCCGAGCGTACTATCTGAGCGCGTGAATTCGTTTTGTTCGTCCCAAATCATCCTGATCATCATTCATCCTGTTTACAGATGTGTGTGCGTCGATGATGTGTGTGAACCATGTATTTGGAACACAGACCGGACCTGAAAACAGCTCACATTGTGTAGTAACTAACGATCATACATTATTTTTTTATTAGTACACGCAGGCTTGGACATTTCATTTACCAAAATCCAACAGAATTTTCAACACATGTGTCAGGAAAACGTTTTTTGAATTTTGGCGCGTGTAAAATATGTTTGTTTTATTTTCTTGTTTCGATTGAAGTCTTTCGCCACCAGAATAAAAATCAAATTCGCATCAACAAAATAAAACAAGAACATTCTACGCGCGCCAAAATGCAGATGGTTGAACTGAATTTTCAGGGAATTCAATGCATTTTGGAGGATCCTGAAAGTTGGTTTGAGCAATTAATCTTATTTGATTCAATATGGCATTAATTAATTAATATAATGTTTCGTCGCGACGTCGGCATCCCCGACGTTTTGTTCTATTTATTCTTTCAAAAGGTTCAGGTTTTCCGGTTTATAGTATTTAAACCACCTGTGAATTATTTTAATACGTTGCGCTTCCCGCGGCTAGGTCTGAATGAGCATAACGTCGTCATTTCTGTTGGTTGGATGGTGACACCAATGGCAGCAAAATCAATTTAATGTTGTTGAAAATCTGATTAAAAAAAAAAACAATCGAACGTGTTAGCGCGTGCGTATTGTAGGTGACATAGTAATGAATGAACGACCCCTCCCGCCCATTCGATCATTCATCAAGGATCAAGGGCGGACGGATCATTCATTTTCATTGAAGCAAAAAATTTAAAATTTCATTTCAAATTTTCAGATGAATTTAAGTCAATTTCGGTCCGGGTGTTTACATATTTCCCTGAAGGCATTCTTGATATTTTCATTCAAAGTATTTTTTCTCATATCAAATTTCACACATGTGGGCAAGTTCCAATATCAAACAAAAAACCTTTTCAAAATTGATCATATAATGTTTCTCTCGTTACAAAACAGCGGGGAAAACAATTTTTTTGTTTCATCATTTAACATCAGCACCACATCTGCAAATTGGTTCAAGGGACGTGCCTCCTAATGTACCACAAAATACCGCGATGAGGTAAGCTACACGCAAATGGACGAACGATCACAATCACAACAGAGAAAATTGCACGCCCCTGATATTCTCTCATAGTATAGGCAACAGCCATTGGAAAACCCGCAAAACGGAGCCGACCACGAGAAGAGCGGAGAACGAACGAGCCAGAAAAAACAGCAACCGCGAAGCAGAAAGAGCGACACAAACGGGGAGAAATCGAATTGACACGACCGGCGGAGAATCAGGACCAGAGAAATTGGCAACCAACACCCTCAATGCTGAATGTAAAATGAATTCCAAGATGGAATCCGATGTCGTTGGAAGCAGAGACAGCAACATCCATAAGACACCGTACAAATAATTGTGCGACGACTGTATTTGTATACATGCCAATCCCTTGTCGATGGCCAACACAACACAACCACCTGAAAAAAAAAAATCATCCAAAAACATGAAAAAGAAGCACCAAATTATTGTTGTTGCTCACGCGGGCCGCTCCATCAGAAAAACCATTGCAACATACATCAAAAAGAAACAAAAAACTTTCAAAATTGTCAAAAATCGCCCCGAAAAATGCAGCAGCCATATGTGCACAGCAAGAGACGTGTCACAAAAAAATATATTGATTACATATCTGAGACAAAATATTGAAGCAAAGATGATATTCAACGCAAAAAACAACAACAAATCGTTGTCACAAACATGTGAAAGCAGGTAAGCAAACCATTATTCCGAACACATCAAAATGTGAAAATGTGTACGTGTGTGTGCTCAGATGCCGAGTTGAATGTATGTATGTGTATATTTTGTGTGAGTAAACCACCACGTCCAGGTGGATTTGATTTGTGTGGATTTTTTACGTACCGTTTTTCTCATCCAGTTCCTATTTTGTTATTTGGTTCCTGTTGTTCATTCATTCATATTATTATTTTTTTGTATTAATGTGTGTGAATGTTAAAATTTTAAATTGATCACAAGTTCAAATTGATTCATTATTTAAAATAAAGTTAAATATCACAAGATCGCAATTGATTATTTTATGTTCACAATCGAATTCAGCAGTTCGTCGCCATAGATTCCATACATATGTCAAAAGTTGCAACACAAGTTCACACTGAAATGTCTCGTGTTTTTTTTTTGGGGGGGGGGGAGTCGTTTTCAGTTCGATAGTCCCAACCGCACACCTACCCTCTCTCTCTTGCGAGTGGTAGTTTGCTTTGCAACAAGCTAAAATTTAACTAATCAACATGACAATGAACGGGATACGAAGGATTCGACCAATTTAACGCAACGTATTATATGAGGAAATAAATCATGAATATGATTTACACACGTATTTGACAAAACAATCTGTCAGTTCATCAATCAATGTTTTGAGATTTATTATCAACATTCCTCTCAGTTGATGTTGTGTGGGCAATACGCAAGTGTTCTGTCTTCCAGCATCATCATTCAAATTGTTCTTTCCAAAATTTAACGGCGGAAAATAATAATTTGAAATTGTTAAATACATGATTCAACGTGTTTTACCAAGATTGAGAACAATGTCGTCATTAAATTTAAATGATTAATTCATTGTTGTTCTCACCACCCATCAGTTTATTATTTTTTTGACCGATCGCTGCACCATTGACAACCCATTATTATTTCATGATGACTCACCGTGTGTATAAAGCATTTAAATAATAAATATATGCATACATGTTCACAATCAATCGTTTATGTTCATGGTTCACGTCGTGTTTAATTTCTGCTTTTCTGTTCATTTCATTGTGAATCAATTAATTAAATATTTAATTAATAATCATAAGCCAAAATATTTACAATGATCATTGAAAATTAATTAAGTGTCGCGATTCATTAATAATTGTCTCATTAAAAAGTAACTCAATCGTTTGTCTAAGTTGATTAATTATTTTCCCCAGTCATTATTTTCTTTGGAATTATTATTATACACAATCAATTAATCAATCAGTTGACATCATCAAATAATTGGTTCTTGTTTATCTATTGGCACGTCCAAGCTCATGTTCGAACTGAACAATAAAAATCAAATCATATTTTTTCATAAGAAAAGTAACACAATAAACAAAAATATATTCATATGCGATGTAGTCAGTTAATTAATTAATTGTTAATTAATTATCTACGTTATTAATTCATGCTCAAATTACGTTCGGGTTAATGTTGTTTTCCGTATGTTTTAATTTTTTATTTAATTACTGATCTTGTGAACTACTACTATTACTCACTGGGTATTATGATTATTACTGACTGGTATCATGTATGTAATTTGTTCTGGTTTGATTTTTGATGCTGCTGATTTCTTATTTCGCTGTCGATATTATTCCGGTGCATCTGCCAGGCACGCCTGCGTGGAATCGTTTTAATAATCAATCAATAGTAGTAGTAAAATTTAAATAATTTATTTCTGCATTCGTGGTGAAAACAGCAACAACACGATCCTTGTTCGCGCGAAGTTATTGATTCATCCATTCATTGTTCTGAATCATTATCAATTTCACTTTTCCTATTCCGGTGCTTCTTCTGACACGCCTGTGTGGAATCGTTTTATTTAATAATCAATCAATCAATCAATAGTAAATCATATTTTCTGCATTCGTGATAATGATGATGATTACACGTTCCGTGTTCGCGCGAAGTTACTGATTCACGTCATTTTTCTGAATCATCCTGAATTTCACATCGCCTGCACATCATCTACCTCATTTTGACACGAACGCGATAAAACACCACCAACAATAACCATGATAATAATAATAATCACGATTACAGCAACAACAACAAACGCAACCACAAAACCACGTGTCATCATCGTTTGAGCATTCAGTCATGTACAAACAAAAATATGATTATATCAATCTTAAACATGTTCCTAAATGCACCCAATCGTTCGTTGTAATTTTGTTTTTATTTCACAATAAAAATAATGCTCAAATAATGTATTCATTGTTTGTCATCATTTCCTGCGTTCAACGAAACAGGTCTGACCCGCACCAAAAATAAGTTATCATTTTTAAATTTATTCAATCGAATTGAATCGGTTTCGGTCAATGTGTAAAAATATTTTTCAACATCATATATATTGTGTTATATTTTGTGCTCGAATATCACCGGTGGTTCCATCGGATCGTCCAAAATTGATTTGATTTCTGTTTCATTTTGCCTGATATAAATATTAATTATTACTTTATTCATTCACCAAACTCATTATTTTTTGAAAATTCCACAAACAATCTTCCCAAACACAAACGCAGGCAACAAACCAACATCAAAAAATAAGTAAATTCGTCTTTCACGTAACGCTCCGTTAACCAATTTCATCATCCATATGAACATCAATTTGATGGTTCTGTCTGTACGGATTATTGGTATTGGTGAATGGCGTTGGTCGTTTCGATGATGGCGAGTGTATCTTGCTATGATCGGATTTGGGAGAGAGGGAAGGAAGGACGGAAGGAAGCACGCTTTGACTGACGGGATTGGGATTTTGCAAAGTCCCGATCGGATCGATCAGTCACATTTATCTCTGCAAACAACCGAATTTTGGATTATGTAAGGTTTGTTTCAATGTTTTTGTGTCATTTTCGTTTTTTGTTTTTTCCTGACGGCGCGGTGGTCAGAAAGTTGACCGTAATCTTGAAACAAATAATCATTCTGCCTCAGCGCTTTGACAAATCCAACACACCACCGTACCCAACATTGTGACCAAAATCTCCCATCGACCATAATCACATCCAAAACCAATTCACAGAGTATTTATTCTACGCCAATTGAGAAATACAATTTTAGGCAAAATCAGCAAAAACTACAGCCCCCGGCAAATGTTCATCTAACGAAAATATTTTTTTTAGAAAATTTGAAAAATCGCCACCGCAAAATATTCATCCAAGACTGATTTTTCCGACATGAATTCAAAATATCGTACTATGTGTAACATTTTTAATATTTATCATAATTATCATCATCATACCAAACATATTTTCATTATGCGTGCACACATTTTTAAATCCTGACGTTGGTGTATATTCGCCAATCTGAAAATGATCCATTATTTATTACTGTAAATATTATTTAATTATTATACATGATGTAATTGAATCAACATTCGTTGTGAAAAACATAATCAACAATCCAATCCGACCATATTTTATCATTGGTATTATGTTCACGTTTGCACGTTTACGTACGTGCGCAATTACGTATTTTTATAAATAATTACTTCCTGCGGGGTGGTTTCTTGTTCTTGCCAATTTTCCAATATTATGTTTCCGTATTTTCTTTTTCAAAAACAAAAATGTATTAATTGTTTCTTTGGGTGTTTTTAAATTGTCAATGTTTTAAATTGTCAATAGAGAAAGGTTTCTTACAAAATATCAATCATCAACATAATTAGTTTAATTTGTTTCATTATATAAATAATATAAAATATATTATTTTGAATTAATCAATTAATTAATCATTAAATTGAATTCGTATGATTATATTACTCGTAAGTTCTCTCTTTCTCAACGTTTTCTTGACAGTGTATAAATTTACATTGTCGGTGTCCATCAAATATTAACATGTTTTTTTTTTTTATAATAAAGTTCATGCAATAATTTAATTAATTTTAGTTTTCGACGCAATGAATCAATAAATTTCATTTTATAGCTGACAAATAAATTATAATTAATCAATGGATCCTCCACCATCGAGCTTGTGTTGTGATCTTTGATTGATAATTTGTCTTCCCAGTCAAACACGAAATAATTATTAGTTTAAATTTAATTATTTAAAATATTATTTGATCGATTGCGTACTAATAAAATCTATAATCTTCATTCCTCAACAACAATTAATTATTCGTATCCGCGTGCTAAATTTGACAGTAAATAATTACTATTAATATTTTCATCCAAAAGGCAGTACGACCTTAAATAATTCATAATATTTTCTTTTTCTTGTGAAAAAAAGAAAATCATTTCTCAGACGTTCCCAAACGTCTAGTCAGACATTAATTAGTTAGTTTCTTCTTCTTCTTCAACAGCAACAACGTATTTTTATACAATATTAATTGGGTACTAATATAATTATTGAATAGATAATTTCAAATTTTATTTTTCTTATTTTCACTTGGATGAAGAATCTGGCATCGATCGTTTTTTTCTTTTAGAATAAATTTTAATTAATTAATTTATTATTATTTTCTCTGAAATCGTTATATTTTGGGCGCCCGCCTCTAATCCCATCGGAAACGAAACGATGTCGTCGTACTCGTGGTTGTAATAATTAGTAAGCTAGCTAGAAACTCACTACTACTATTATTATTATTCTTTTCTTTCGTTGCGACGATAAATATGCTCATATGCTCGATTCATGAAAATTGAATTCACTCAATCGAATAATTAATTCAATAAATAAATACGGACTCTCCATCCTCATTTTCTTTTCGCTGAAAAAGAATCGTGGCATTTTCCATTCAATTTATTGTCTCATTGATATCAATATTCTTCTTATTATTATATATAATATTCAAAATCGGTGCGAGTGTGATTCAACGAGTGTGGCTAGGATTGAAATTAGATTCTTCTTCTTATTATTATAGAAACTCCAAGCGCCTAAACATCGAATCGTGCGTCACTCTCTCTGTCTTTTCAAAATGGTCTTTTCTGACAAGGTCTCCGGGGTTATTAAGCGCTGGCAGGATCGCGAACAATGTGGCTACATCTCAAGTGAATCTTTTGAGGGCGACATCTATGTGACCCGGGAGCACATCTCTAAGCATCTGTCAGAAAAAAAAAAAAAAAAAAAAAAAAAAAATTTTCACATTTTGATGTGGGCATTTAGCAACCTAGAGATCTGGGGTCATGGGGTTTCAAATTTGATATTTTGGCGTTTGGAAATCGGCATCCGGCCTTTTGAAGATGGCACAAAATGCCAAACTTGTAACATTGCGTGATAAAAATCTTGTCCTCTCATACACCGATTTGTATTAATTCATTAATCAATTAATTTTAAAAGAATATTAATGATGATTTTGTTGTAAAAGAATATTAATGATGATTTTGTTGTATTATTTATCGGTTTTATTTAGGTTGGAATTGTTGCACCACTCTCCGAATGTGAGTTTCGTGATCATTCGCAATGCCAAGGGTCGCTTCGAAGCCCGCGACGTCGTCCCTGTATTACCTCCACACAACGAAGATCAACACAAAATTCTACATCAATCGCATACAGTTGTAATTAATGATTCTTTCTTTCTTTCCACCACCATTCAGCAAGGTTTGTCGCGTTGGATATCCTATTAATAATAATAATAATTTATGTCCGGAAACAATATTCTTTTTAGATTTTGTAGCTAAGATTCATTTGGAATGTTTTTGTTTCTTTTGGTGATGATTACAATTTTGTTTTTTCTTATGGTGTGGTTAGCGTAAGCGAGCGTGGTCTACTTGCTGACCACCGCGCCGCAAGAAAAAACAAAATAACCAACACAAAATGAATCAAAAACAATCCAAACGAATCGAAATTTAAGAATTGTTTTCCTGACATATTGTCAAAAACCATAATATTGAAAAACGGAAATAATAATAATAATGTCACGACAATCGACGTTTTATGCAATGATTCAAGTTTTAATTGTATTTCATAGGACCACCAGCATATTCTCGTGTTTGTATATTACCCAAAGTGACAAAACTTTTTTTTTTGTGTGCAGAATTATTTGCACAGTTTAACACCAATCCAAAATTTTCCTCTATCTGATGTATTTCTCAAGTCTTGCCCCCCCTTCGAGCCGTAACAATTTGTGATCGAATTTTGACATTTGAAATCAAGAACAACAATTTGCATTGTTTGACAACATAATTTTTGCATGTCTTTTGACAAAACTCCAAAATACACCGTTGCCAGAAATTCATTCATGTGATCTTTTTTTGTAAATAATTAATTGAATAATAACTATACAAGAATTTGATTC
>JACKZZ010020777.1_pt1 | contig 10992 bp, 11 predicted proteins | sample 8027871 | NCBI WGS metagenome assembly JACKZZ01 (sample SAMN15724774, study PRJNA655200) | protist metagenome | isolation source: fluorescence activated cell sorting (FACS) single amplified genomes of... | place: USA: West Boothbay Harbor, Gulf of Maine | collected 2000-07-19
CGGAGCAGATACTGCAGTAAATGACGTCACACCAGTGTCCGGAGGAGTAGCAGAAAATGCGAGCCGGAATCTGAGTCAGTTTCCTGGAGTGCAAGCAAGCTACGACAACTTTTCGGCAAGCGAAGATCGCACGCAGTCAGTGAAAGAGTCACAGTTTTCGCCGCCAACTAATCAAACTGTCCGAGATGGAATTCCTTTATCGATCGATGGTAATACGGCCGGACCAGGCAATGAAATGGGAACAAGTCTATCTATGAACACACAGAACTTGAATCCCACGGGGTCAAACCGTCTGAGTCCTCAAACTTTGTTTCCTAGCGGGGAACGGTCTTCCTCACAAAATAATTTTCCTTCCAAGGAGTCTGTTCGCAGCGCCAGTGGCCATCTAGTCGGCTTTCTCGAGGCAAGTAACTCCATCAACGCCGATCTCCAGAACGCAAGCGGCAATCTAGCTTTGCAGGTACCTGATCAGTCTCTAAACGGTATTCCGGCCGATGACGACCTGTTTTTGACCGATGAAATGTATCTTAAAGTATACAAATCCTGCTCAGTAACTGTTTCGGGGGATACTCTAAACGTGATTCTGGCGAATAGACGTTTGCGCCGCACCTTTTTTTACATCGCCCTGAAACAGTGCAAGGTCGTGATAGCCTGCCGTGTCTCGCCACTACAGAAATCACTGATAGTGGATTACGCGAGACGGTACTCAAAAAGCGAACATAACGCGCTGCTTGCGATAGGAGACGGAGCTAACGATGTGGGAATGATATTGAAAGCACATGTTGGCGTGGGGATTCGCGGCAAAGAGGGATCTCAAGCGTCTAAGGCGGCTGATTTCGCGATAGGACAATTCAAATTTTTGAAGAGACTCTGCTTCGTGTACGGGAGAGAATCATTCAGGAGGAACGCGTTTTTCGTGTACTACTCGATGTTCAAAAACGTGGCGTTCTGTATGCCGTCAGTGCTCTTTAGCTTCGTTTCAAGGTAGGAGATTGTGAATTGAATGCTGCATGCATCTGCTTATGGCCAGGTTTACTTCAGTTTTATGTTTCGTGTGCTTATGGCCAGGTTTGCTTCAGTTTTATCTTGTGTGTAGTACCAATTTCAGCGTAATAATTTAAATTATTATTACGTCTGATGATATCCCCTTTCAATTTGACGGGTATACTAGCGACTATATATTTTGCAGTATATTCAATTTGGCCCACCTTCAGATTCTCGGCACTCGATCTTTATGACGCGTATGTGAAACAAGTATTCAATACGCTTTACACGTTTTCCCCCATCATTCTCTACGCGCTCTTCGATCGCGAGCTGCCGTACTACTACCTCATGGCGAGTGCGGCGCTGTACCGGAGCAAGAGGTATTGTCAATAGTAATGACAAAATCATTGAATCAGAATTTACAGAGATAATTTATTGCTTTCTTGGGATTCTTGCTTTCTTGGGGTTGCTGCTGCAGCTACTGGTATATCATGGTCAAACACCTGATTCAGGGGTATATCGAAGGTTGCTTGACGATACCTGTAGAATTTCAATTCTTACCCCCAGAAATGTCCTCGGCACCGGTTGCGGGCGGAAAACGTTCTGGTACTGGTTTTGGCAGGGAGTGCTGGTGGCTTTCGTGTGCGCCGTTGTCCCGATTCTAACGTTTGATGATGCACCAGAGCTGGGTGGATCGCCATCAGGCTATCATGTTGGTAGGACGCTTAGGCTCTGTTTAGATTTTGGGCAAGTTTCATTCGACCTAAGAGTTTAATTGCCAAGGACAGCAACGTAGTATGAGCATATTAACAGTGGTAATTGTATCCTCTTAGCTGTTATCAGAATGTTTCAACTATGAAAACTTTACCCCAGGTATCATCGTTTTCCTCACTGTGATCATTGCTGTGACGATACTGGCCCTGGTCGAGCACAACATCTTTCTGCCGTTTACGTTTCCAAACGCGGTCGTCGGCTGCTCCGCCTTTTACTTGACGTGGTACCTCGTATCGGAGCAGAATTTACTTGGTAGGCTCCTATGATTTGACTTTACTCGGTAAGACCCAAATTGAAAGATTTTTAGATGATTCTGAATGTAAGTATGGTTGTGACCAATAGCTGAGAGTCCCCAGTCCACCATGTTGTACCATACTTACTATCCCCCAGGTCCCCAATCTACCATGTACCGTACTTTCTATCTCTTAAACTCTGATGTTGGCGCTCAATTCTACCTGATCTGCTTCGTCACCTGCGTCCTAGCCGTCTTTCTTCATCTCGCCCTATCCACTATGGGCGTGATGTTCCCAGATACTATTCGTATTGTGAAAGAACGGGTGAAGCTGCGCGTCCACGATGTGATTGTGATGCCAAAACGTGCGGGTGGGGAGGGAGCGATTGTGGTCCCGCACAAACACGCAGGAGCAGATATGGCTGCACAGTTGGCATTAGCGCAAGCGATGGTAGAGGCGGCGGCAGCAAAATCCGCTCCTCAGGGGCCGAATAATCTGAACGACAACACAGTGCTCAATGAGTCCAGTGCGCCTGCTGTAACGGATTCCACTGACTCACGCGGGGGAGCGGTAGACAACGTAGATTCCCCGAAAGTTGTGTCAGTGACGGTCACACAGTGCTCTGACGTAGATGTAGAGGGCATGGCACATACACCAGAAGGGGGCAATTCGACTGAAATTGAGCCGGAAATCGCTATATGAGTTACGTACTTTTGATTAGCTGTAATTACCTCTGATTATCTGCAATTTCTTAGAGCAGTTAGACTCTAGGATCCAGAATACAATACGTAGAATCGCTTTAAACTAATGATGTACTTGAAGTTACCGATGATGTACAATAGCAGAAAAATTGTACAATTTGACTTGATATCACATCTGAAAACCTATACTTTTTCTGATTTTTGATGCAGTAGTATAACTGCTTCGTAAACTGAGATCACTACATTTAATTAACACAATTAGCACGCTCGAATTAAGACTGCAAGACGGTTACTAGATCTTGTAATAGCCTGGTAATCACCATCAATCTCACACCAACAGCGAAAAATCATTAGAGACTGCTGATATGCACGGTACCCCTATTGGGGAGGCTTTCAGCGGTCACTTTTTGTCAGATGTATAATTAGCCCGAAATCTCAGGTTGTTTCGCCGCATTGTGTACAACTTAGTAAGGCTTGGTTTAGTAAAGCTTGGAGCCAAGAAGCAACTTCTTTTCCTACAACATCTGCTAACTGGGGTGATTTACGAACTCGTTTTTTTTTGATACTAATGCTAGATGCCTCTGGGCTGTTTGGACGCCCTAAAAAATTTGGGTGCGATTTTTCAATAGGTTTCTTTACGTGGAATACTTGCATCTGCGCGTCATACCCGAATATACGTTCATTTGCAAGACTGCACCTGCGCTCTGTTTGTATTGACAGACGCAGCATATCACGCTATACCGGAACTGAATCACAAAGTTAGGAGCTAGACTCCGAGTCTTAGTGGCAGGGCTATTTAAACTCCAGAGTTGCGTGTTCCATAAACTTTGAAAAGAGAGCTTTCAGTGCCAAGTGACTGCATGACTATGAGTGCCCCCTGCTCAAAGTCAGCAGATGCAGATGCTTCAAAGAGAGCTAGAGTGGAATCACCTTGATGTGAAAACTTAGAAATCGCCGCGTCAATGCATCATCATTTTTCTCCGACCACTGGGGTCTCAGTTAACAAAGAAAGCTAGATTTGGAGTGAGGAAATAGTATTTGAGGCTTCAGTGAGAAAATCTGTATGGTTTTAGAGAGAGTTCAATCGCTTAAAACGTTAAAGTCCCCGCTTCTCCCACTATGAACTGGCTAAACAACATGTTCTGTTGTGCCTCCACAAATAGCGCTTGCTCCGCGCTTTCCCCCAAAAGGGCTAGTTTGCCCTCCAGTGCCCTCCCCCAGCGAGAAAATTCCGAAACGGCCTTTCCCGATATAGATCAGGACGAAATCGAGCAACGACAACTGGAGTCGCGGTCGAGAATCCAGAACGAGTAGCGGGCAAAAAATGAAAAGCGGTCGTGGGACGCACTGAACGCTACAGATCGGGAGAAGATGCAAGAAAAACTTTCTAGCATAGTGGACGATTTCGTGCTGGAACTGATAAGAGGAAAAGTAGGTGCAGAGTGAGCGAAGTCGTGCTTGAACTGATAAGAGGGAAAGTAGGTCTAGAATCAGTGTTATTTTGAAAATGATGCACTGATAAATCGCTTTAATGTTCACTGACCTTAGATGGGTATATACTATAGTTACTAAACCTCACAGGTTTTCATGAAACTCGGTCGCAACGGACGATTGTTTTACCGGTGGTGCACCTTGGATCCCGGAAGGAGTACTTTTAGCATGCATATAAAGGGGCAGATTGTCGAGTATTTGATTTTGTTAGTCAAAGACATGATCAAAGTGACGAGGCTATATTTTCTGATACAGTGTTTAACTTATGATCAACGCCGGTATCATACTGATTGGGTTGTCTAAGTTGACGACACGTTATTATTATTAACTCTAGGTATCCCTTCTCCAACATCCAACACGTGCGCTTCGGATATGATATGAGCGACTTTTTTCAAATTCCGGTTTCTCTCCCTTCTGAGTCCCTAGGGGCCGTTATTATGCTGAACGACAATCGGCGTCTGAATTTAGTCTTTTCGGCACCGGTTGAGCGAGACGAGTTTGTTACTTGTATGCTGGTTCTGAAAGAGGAAGCAGCCGCGCGAAACCGGAGAATGTAGGGGACTGAGTTCTCCCTGGTGAAAGCAGATGCTGAGCAATTTCTGATTCAAAACAGCAACGCAATGATTTTGAATCAGATTCAAGTATCATCAATGATTCTTGAACCTGCAGAGAGATTTCGAATGTGAAAAGAGTGTTGACCGTTAGTTTGTCACAATGCACAGGATTCAAGATTTTGAGAGCCTGAGAGGTGCAGTTTGAGAAGGAGGCTTCTTGATTAAGTGAGACTGTGAGGCATGGTAGTGGTATTCTACGAAATCTAAATCTGGAAATCAAAAGCGACATAATGGTGGATCAACAGGTTTCAATGGTTCAAAATTCCTCAACTATAATTTCATTACCTTCTAAGGCTAGCCCTTTTTGACTGTAGCGTAGCTTAGAATGTTACAGAAAGCTGGGCAGCTACAGTGATACCTTCCTCATTAGTGCCATTCATTTGTTGTATTGACAAGATTCTATTGGTACTGTTACAGCTAGCAAAACAAGATGGGAAACAGTAACTCGTCAAGCAATCGCGGTACTACCAGCGACTATTGTCTCAGAGCACACAAGGCCGTGAGCCGATGTCAGGTATTAGATAAACGTTTAGAAATACTTAGTACTAGTTTTGTAGATTATTTGCCTGGTGTCTTTGTTGATGCTCTGACTGTTGTTTCCCTTTCCCAGATACTCCAAAATTCTATAGTAGACTGTAACTCTTTTCCTAGATGCTCCGAAACTCGATAGTAAATTTCCCCAGATGCTCCAAAACTCGATTGAGGAGGAAGACCTAGCGGAGTTGCGCAAACAGCTATCGGGCATCGAACGGTTCTCGGAACACCTGCTGAGAAAGTACTGCTTGGCACCGAAAATCTTCGACGCTGTTGACATATTCAAGAACGCGTCGGTGGATGTTAAGTGCAGGTAAGACTCGGAGCTGGCCGAAGACTAAGTTTGAATGAACAATTCTTTTGATGTGCGCACTGCGTTGTTGGAAAATTCAGACTTATCATAATCACCCTAAATATAGCTTTTAGGCATCAGATTCCGTAACTACTTTTTCTCCAGGATACTCCAATATATGGCTGACGACTCGGCTGCGACATGGTAGCTTCTTTTGTTGTTCCCGACTTGTGCAAAACACATACGAAGCACAGGTTTTTTCTCCATCGCGGATCGGTGCTTACATGAAATAGGAGGCAACATCAGGTATAGTAATCTTGATTATAGTTGTGATCACATAACATCTTGATTCTAAGACGCTACGAGACAGAAATCGAGAATATACCAGCGATAACTGCATGTTTAGCCAGCCGGATATCAAAAAAAAAATCGATTTTTTGAAAAAATAAACGGACACGGTCAAAAAATTAAGGATTTCGGTCTCCGCTGCCGCCATTACAAATCAGTATTGGAAGCATGAGCGTGAGTCAGATTATTTGTATTAAGTCTTTTTGCAAATCGACCATACGATTTCGGCAATTGACGAAATTCTGTGTGTCCGTTATTCCAGTTGAATCGCGGCGGTATGCTCAATTGTATCCAAAATTTTTACCCGAAACACGACAATGGTCTGACTTTCCCAAATCTCACAGGCTCATCCATGCCGTCCGTTCAGGCCAAGTATCTCCGCTCATCTTTTATCACATGACCAAGTTTCTCGGCGCTGATCTCCTCCGTGGATGCTGCACCCAGCAGGTGAACAAAACTCGTATCGAGAACCTGATATGGCTGCTTCGGTTCGGAACATCAACGGGAAACTGCGAAGGAATTGCGAATCATCTCGTGAAGCCGACGATAGCCGAGTACAACAAGACTATGGCCGGATATTAGACAGCATACAGTCAGGCGGCAGCCACTAGGCAATTTGAGGCCGACGCTGTTGCTGCTGCCGCTAATGAAAATCTGAGTCAGAGTCTCAGTCACGCTCCTTCGAACAGTAGCTTGAAGGACGGGAATCTCCAAGTAGTACGATTGAATAAGGCTAAACCCGATAGTAAGGATCCATCTTCTTCAAGTAGTACTACTAACCTGGATGACACGCCCTCCACGGCTGCTTCATCGCCGACGTTGATTGGTCGGATGAGTTCCAACGATAGTATACCGTCCACAAGCTCGGGGTCTAATGCCTCGAATAGTTCGCGGAATAGTTTGAATTCGACGAAGGTCCAGGATACCAATAGACTTAGTCTAAGTAACTTAAACGACAAACCGATGAACTGCTGGGAGTCGAAACTCCTGGCAAACAAAAACCTGCTGAACTACTGGTGTGGGGGCGACCTGCATTGGCGGGGCACCGAGATATACTTCGACGAATCCGAGGAGGAAACCGTGGTACGGTCGACAGAAGATATAGAACTGCGACTGGCTCATTTTATGCGGCAGCTGCATGAAAGGCAACGAGGGTTGCTGACCTGAATCTCAGTAGGTCAGCATACTACTGGCCTAGGGCTTGGCATTACTCGATATGACATAGACAGAGAGTTTTTAAATTACGATTTTTACGACGACATATTCGATATTTATGATTTTAATCGGTGTCAAGCACGACCACACTACGTATCATCTGTTCTATTGCATTTGTAACATACTAGTTTATGAGCTTTGTTTGCGTTTAATCGCCCAACTATTTTCAACGATTCCTGAAACCATTTATTCTAGACTGCTCCACGTAAAGTGCGTGAAAGCCACTTTAGACTGCGGCGAAATCTACATTCAAGCATATGGATTTACTTTGTACGACGATTGGTGTAGATTTGAAGCGAGAGACTCACATGTGATTTTATTGCCGCCAACGTAGGATCCTTAGTACGAAATTCGAATCATAATCTAGATTCTAGTATAGCTGCACAATGCACCCAGCTAAGACTGTGATCTCAATACACTTGTCGTATCAAAGAGTCGTGAGCTGAAAAGAGTTGAGATACGAAGTGTGTTTCGGAATGAGGAAAGTATGAGCTGGATCCAGATTGAGGTTGCCCTAGAGTGAGTTTGTATCAGTACCACCGGCCTTACCTAGTGCGACATATATTGTTTAGAATAGGATTTCTAATATGTCCTGATTGACTAGTAGTGTGGGATTTTTTTCGCCACATAGTCTGTTTGGTTACGGGTTAGTCGACCGCCTGAATGTCATCTCAGAGTTATCCAGAGACGTTGTCAGTAACCCTGAAATAAACTATGTCAAATCATAACGTCCTCTAGCGAGACTCGACTAGTGCTGAATGGCATACTAAGTCAACTATGTATCCCAAAACTAATTCATAAAACGTGTAATAATCGGTCGCAAAGACCTTTTGTAATTGGATTACCCTAGCATGACCCACCAAGAACCGCGCCAGCTCGCGCCCCTTCACCCCGAAGCAGAGCAGGAGTACGACGAAAATGAGGGGCAGCCAAAAAGTCCCACCGCCTCCGTCCCGGCCCCTTCTCTCACTTTTTCCTCGCTTTCGAGTCATGACTCACTGCCCCTAGGCTGCGAGCACAAAGAGTATTTCTGGATAAAGCGGTACCGGGCGTTGAAGAGACGAGTGAGTACGTCATCGAAGAAAAACGGGGAGACATGTGAAAGCATCATTGAAGAGGAGGACGCAGAGGAGGCGGTAAGATCTTGCGAAAACATACTAATTGAAGAAGAGGATGCGGAAGGGGGGGAAAAGTACCGGGTTTTTGTGTTTTCTTGAACTGTTATTTTTGAATCGTATAATTTACAGGTTGCCACCCACACATGCACACGTAACCTAATATGAATTCCCCCAGGAAGCTCTCGCCCTTCCCGCTGGCCAGGGTGCAGTAGGATTGAGTCGACTCAAGCGGCTACCTTGCACCCGCTTCTACCTAGAAAATCGAAATGATGAATTCAATCAATACATCGACGACTTGCTCGCTTGTGCGAGCGATGGCTCACCTAATACCAATATACCCTCACCCATACGAGGCGGTATGGTGCGACAGGCGATGTTACGGACGCAACAAAGCTTGGTGGTTAGTGCGGTATCGAGCAGATGGTTCGTCGTGGATGTGACTCGACCGATGCGATTGCTAGTTGGAGCGACGACAGCGGGGGAAGAAGGGTTGCAGCCAACACAATTGTCACGTAAGAAGTGTAGTATCTATCATTATGAATGAAGGCATAAGAAGTTGAACTATAACCTAACTTGAAACTTCTATAAACCCATATTAGAAAAGAGCTAAGTTAGATCTATGTGAATATAGCTTGTCGAATTTAATCGGTTTCTCCCAGGACTCAAGATCATCCCTATTGATCTACAAGGCCGTGGCGACCGTATCAAGCTCCTTGTCACCCCTAGTCTAGGGTATGCTCCGCCCACTATCCGCCAGTCCCAGATGCAGCAGCAGGGCGAGAATCAGAACGAGAACCTGGATTCGAGTCCGAATCAAGGCGGAAGCCCGTTAAACGACCGCTTCAAACTGAACGGAGATGTGAGTATTTTTGTAAACGATACTAGGGTCGGCGGCAAATTCGAGCACACGTTCGCGGCGTCTGATAACATTTATGGTATTGCGATTTGGGCGGGTAGCCTGTCGGACGTAAAATTGGTGGAGTACTGAATTATTCCGTCGCTTAGTAGTCATTTAATCGAGTTCTCTCAGAATTTTCTATTATCGAGTTCTTAGCTTTGTATATCGAGCATACATCACTATGCTAATGGTTGGTTGGTTTTGATTTTTATCACTCGAGTCGAATTGAGAAATCACAAAGCGCTTTTTGCAGCTTTGATTGGTCAGTTACGGATTATGTATATTTTGCTTGCTATCGAATTTGTGTGAAGGAATCTTTTTGCAATGAACGCACGAATGCCAGAGTTCTTCAACGGTAAGAGTCCGTTCGACTAAGCATCAGTCGATTTGTACAGGGCTTGAAAAATACCATGTGATGGGTGAAATTTATTGCTCTTTACGCCACTGTGCTTTCAAGGGCGTGGTAACAAACGCATTAGTTCTACGCTACTCCGTGAGTCTTGAGATTATCCGAAGGCGAACACGGTGAGACTTGAGTGTGTTATGAGTTCAACGAGTTGGGTTAAATTGAGTTTGAGACGCACTTGGCGAGATGAGCACGAGTAACATCGCAGGATATTTTGTAGTGATTGGCTTCGTCTCTTGAGATTTTGTATATGACATCCAGTCTGGTGCGACCTTCTCATAGTCGTTCAAATTAGTCTGTGGGACCACAGACCTGATTAGACAGAAATCTTTTTTTCTGTTAGCGTCAGATCTGGGGGAGGACGCTGTCTGCGTCTGCCCCCCAGTGAATGCTGAATATTATTAAGTTACGGGTTACAAACACTGTATAGTTTTAGGCGTTTTAAGCTGACTTTAACCTTTATAGATATCATAGCCGTAAAGCTATTCATAATTTCATTCACTCTGCGACTGAAAAACTGTAACATAGAGACTTTTGATTGAGTACAACCTTTAAATTGACCCCTGACGGATCCGGTAAGTTTAGCCACCACCTTCGATGTCGGACAATAAGGACGAAGAGAAGCCGTCGTTCCCCGGTTTCGAGAAGCTTGAGCATTTATTGCGCAACAAGCACGACCGCGAGCTTCGTCGTGCCCAGGAGGACTTTCAGAAGGTGCAGCAAAAAGAGAAAGAATATATCGCCTTGCACGAGAAGAAAAAGGAGGAAGCGAAAAAGAGAGAGCAGGCGAAGTAGGGGAATTTTGATTAATTTGTTCATGGTTTTTGACATGTATTTTGTGGAATTCATTGGTTATGAAGTTTAATACTGCATTTGCAAGTATTTGGAAGTAAAGCACCACTGTTATACTTTTCTAAAAAACGCGCCGTGACCACGGTCCAACCTAAAAAATTCAGATTCGAGTTGTAGCAACGTCGTGTAAAGGAGCAGGAGGCAGGAGCTCACTTGCAAGAACGCGTGCGAAGCGACGGACACGACGCTATCAATCGAATCAAAGCCAATCGGCTGCAGAGACTCGTCGTAGCTAACGAGAATAATGCGTGTAAGGAGTGACATAGATACAATTGAGTCTAGTTTTGACCATACATTTGTGTATACTAGCGAGATGTAGCATACCAAGATCTCCACTTACCCCAGTCGAGCGTCGGCAGCACCTTTTCCATTAAAAGTGTCACAACGAGTACACCGAGCATCTCCGCCGCAAACGCGATCTTGCGTCTCTCAACGAGCAGGCTTGTTTATCCGCCCAAATCGCAGATAAACTAGATGGCGCCCAGCAAAGACTCCAGGAGGCCGCCGAAGAAAAAAAAGCAGCCATGGCCGA
>JACKZZ010001357.1_pt1 | contig 10986 bp, 20 predicted proteins | sample 8027871 | NCBI WGS metagenome assembly JACKZZ01 (sample SAMN15724774, study PRJNA655200) | protist metagenome | isolation source: fluorescence activated cell sorting (FACS) single amplified genomes of... | place: USA: West Boothbay Harbor, Gulf of Maine | collected 2000-07-19
ACAATCAACCTAAGAGGAGACTCTGGAAGAGGTAGCGAAGAAATAAAATCGGATGATATGTCTACACCGATTTTAAAAATCCTACACCAACTATCACCTGAATGTAATAAGAGTAATGCAAAATACGTAGAAGGTTCACAACCTGGTATGATTTATGCAAAAGGTCTTGGTACATTAGTAGATGGTCAAGAAGGTGTAGACCTACTTGTTGCACACGTGCAAACAAGATATCCTGAATGGCAGGAAATGGGTGACGTAGCAGCTCCGCCTGTTGCAACTCATATGTCTGTACCATCAGATGCCGTTGAAGAAAGAAACGGTAAATATAGACTGACTAATGGTAACTATTTAGAAAAGACTGCATACTTTTATGTAGTTGTTTTAGGTGATGAACCTAGACCTGCAGTAATTACTATGAGATCATCTAACTTAACACCTGCGAGAGAATTAAATCAGTTGATTAAAAATCTAAGATTTAAAGATGACAAAGGTGTTTATAATCCGGCAGCATATGCAGCAGTTTATAATTTAAAAACTGCAGCTAAAGTTGCGGGAAGTAAAAACTGGCATGTCTATAAACCTTCTATGAAGAGAGCGTTAGATATCTCTAAAAAAGAAGACGCAGACTTATATTTAATGGCACAGGAGTTTCAAAAATCTGTGTCAAAAGGTGCAGCTAAACCTGAATATGAGAAAAGCGATAAACCTCAAGTATCAGATATTGTTTAATTCACTAAGTGAATACTTCGGAGATGGGGTGGCGACGGGAGACTGTCGCCACTCTTTAAACAAATTAAAGGGATACAGATATGCAAGAGTTTATAAAAAATTTTACAGGTTTAGAACGTAATTACGGTTATTGTAATATTAGTAATGGTTATAAAGATCCTGATACAGGTAAGATAAGATTTAAAAATGGTGATTATGGGTGGTCAGGTAAACCTATAACTGAATTTGATTACAAACAACATTTAGATGGGACAAAATCAATAGGAATACAACCCTGTAATGATAGTGATTTAGCAAGGTTTGGTGCAATAGATATAGATCCAAAAATATATAAAAATTTAGATGTAAAATATTATCTAGATATAATTCAAGAAAAAGAATTACCATTAATACCAGTTAAATCTAAAAGTGGTGGGCTTCATTTATATTTATTTACAAAAGAATTAGTAAGAGCAAAAGTAATAAAAGATTTTTTAGAAGACGTATTATTTTTATTTAAACTACCTATCAATACAGAAATATTTCCTAAACAAACTAAATTAGGTAGTGATACAAATGGAAATAAAGTTAATGGTAATTTTATAAACCTCCCATATTTTGGTAAAAAAGAAAGAGTTGCATTAGATCCATCGGGTAAAGAAATACCTTTTGATGTGTTTTTACAATGTGTTGAATTAAATAAAGTAGATTCAAATCAACTAAAAGAATTATCGGATAATCTTATTCAGAAAGCATTAACCGGAGGTGCAGAGGAATTTAAAGATGGTCCACCATGTTTAGAAATTTTATCAAAAAATAAAATGACAGATGGTCGTGATAGATTTTTATATAACTACATGGTCTTTGCTAAGAAAAAATATTCAGACGATTGGAAAAATAAAGTTCTACAAGCAGGTAGAAATTATTTTGAGTTTAATCAAACCTGGACAGATGATCACATTAAAATGAAAATAAAAAATTGGGAGAAGCAGGACAAAGGTCATACTTGTAGTGATGAATTACTTTCACCTGTTTGTGTTAAATCAGAATGTGTAAAAAGAAAATTTGGAATTATATCCGATAAGAAAATAGATTGGCCATTAATGACTAATCTAATCAAAGTAGATTTTAAACCAGACCCTGAATATTATCTTACGGTAGAAAATAAAAAAGGTGAATCAGTTTCAGTTCATGCAAAAGATGTAAATAAATTAAAAGATCAAAAAGAATTAAGAGGTTTAGTTATGGCTCAAGCGGATATATTTCCACCTCCTATTAAAGCAATGGACTTTCATGCAATGATAAATGCTTTATTGGATACACAAGATACAGTGCAGCCGGCTCCAGGGACCAGACCAATGGAGATATTAAAGAAATTATTAAGGGAACATATTAACGGGCCTCAGGCTACAACGCACAATTCTTTTTTAAGTGGTAACGTATTGAAAGATGAAACTTATGCATACTTTGTTTATGATGATTTCTATACTTTCTTAAAAGAAAACGAATGGAAGAAAGATGCATCTAGAACTTCTTACATGATAGAAAAAATGTTTGAAAATGAAAAAGATCATTTACCAAAACCAGAGTTTGGTAAGAAGAAAAGATTTCCAGGTAGAAATAAAAAAACAGATAAACCAAATCCAGGTGTTAATGGATGTGCATTTATACCTTTATATCTATTTAAAGAAGAAGACATGGAAGTAGAAGAGATTATAGAAATAGAAAATGAGGATGATATTGTATAATGATTTATAAATACTACGGTCCTCCAGGTACAGGTAAAACATATAAGCTTATTAGTAGAGCTAAAGCATATGTTAGAATGGGTGTACCGTTAGATAAAATTGCATACTTTGCTTTTACTAAAAAAGCTGCAGAAGAAGCTAGAGAAAGAATGCCAGCAGAAGACAAAGATTTATATTATTTTAGGACTATTCATTCATTTGCTTTTGATCAATTAGATTTAAATACTAAAAAAGTAATGCAAGGTAGTGATTATGAAAAGATAGGTAAGAAATTAAATTTAAGAGTTAAGTATTATGATAAATATAATAAAGAAGAAATATTTTATTTAAATAGTGATAGCCCATATTTTCAAATGATAGGGAAAGCAATTAATAGAGATGTAACTATTAGAGAAGAGTATGATAGAAATGAACATAACTCTAAAGAAATTAAATGGCATATATTAAAAAACATAAATGATAATTTAAAAAATTATAAGACTGTTAAAAAGAAATTAGATTTTAATGATATGATCAATCAATTATTATTAAAAGAAGATTTACCTAGATTTAAAGCAATCTTTATAGATGAAGCTCAAGATTTATCTCCATTACAATGGAAACTATTTGATAAATTAAAACAATATACAGATGATATTTATTTAGCAGGTGATGATGATCAGGCTATCTTTGCTTGGGCTGGAGCAGATGTAGATAGATTTATATCTGAAAAAGCAGATAAAGAAAAAGTATTAAAATATTCAAAAAGAATATCAAGAGCAGTTCAGGAACAATCAATCATACCTCTAACTAATATAATTGGTTTAAGAAAACTAAAAAAATATTATCCAAGAGACTACGAAGGTGAGTGTCTTAAAATAAATAACCTAGATCAAATAGATTTAACAGAGGGGAAATGGTTAATATTAACTAGAACTATTTCTAGATTAATAAAGATGACAAAAGAATTAAGAAAAAGAAATTTATATCATTATACCAATAAAGGTAAAAGTTTTGTAGTTAGAATATATAATGCATCGATTAATTATAATTCATGGTGTAGAGGAATTAAATTAGATGAAAAAGAAATAAAAGATGTAGAAGAATATACTGGTCTTAAACAAAATAAATGGGACAACACAATAGATTGGTTTGATGCTTTTAAAAAAGCAGATTTATCTGAGAAAGAATATATTAAAAATATGATAGATAATGGAGAAGACCTAGATGATAGGGCACGTATCAAAGTATCTACTATTCATGCAGCTAAAGGTGGAGAAGAAGATAGTGTAATTCTTTGTTTAGACATTGGAGATAAAATTAAAAAAGCAATTAAGAAGAGTCAAACAAAGCATGATGAAGAACATAGAGTTTGGTATGTTGGAGGAACACGTGCAAGAAATAATTTATACAAATTAAAAGCAAGAATAAAAAGAAATGAATATAAACATATTTAAGAATTTACATACTAACCTATGTAAACCGATCGGGAGCGAGAAAACCCTTTTTGGTGGGTGGCAGCATCAAGCTCTAACGGGCGAAGTTGGTTCGATTTCTCTAACTCCCTATTTATTCATGATCGTTAAACCAACAACTGTCACATTAAACTAAAAGGAAAACTATGACACACAAAGATGACTTGGAAAATGCATTTCCAGAAGATAAACAAATTGGAGGATCTCATTACAAAGATTTTCCCATTCAACCTTATGAGTTTATTTCAAAAAATAATCTCTCATTTTTTCAAGGCAACGTTGTAAAATACGTTTGTAGGTACTTGAATAAAAATGGAATACAAGATATAGAAAAGATAATTCATTACTGTGAATTAGAAATTAAAAAGATGAAAGACATGAAGAGGAAAAAATAATGTTAATGCCAACTACAGAATGGGTAGCACCTACAGAATTTCCTGATCTAAGAAAAGCAGATGAGATTGCAATTGACTTAGAAACCAGAGATCCTGATTTAAAGAGTAAGGGTTCAGGGGCCATAAGTGGTAATGGTGAAGTTGTAGGTATAGCTGTAGCTGTAGATGGGTATAAAAACTATTTTCCAATAGCACATGGTGAAGGTCCTAACATGCCTAGAGATCAGGTATTGAAATGGTTCAAAGATGTATGTGAATCACCTGCTACAAAAATATTTCACAATGCAATGTATGATGTATGTTGGATACGTAATTTAGGTATAAAAATCAATGGTTTAATTATTGATACAATGGTTGCAGCATCATTGATTGATGAAAATAGATTTTCATTTACATTAAATTCTTTATCTTGGGTCTATTTAAATAAAGGTAAGAATGAATCATTACTTAATAATGCAGCGAAAGAACGTGGATTAGATCCTAAAGCTGAAATGTGGAAAATGCCTGCAAGTGAAGTAGGAGCATATGCGGAAGAGGATGCAGCTCTAACTTTAGAGCTTTGGCATTTATTTAAAAAAATAATTATAGAAGAAGATCTACAGAATATATTTAATCTTGAGACTGATCTTTTTCCTTGTTTAGTTGATATGCGCCACCTAGGTGTTCGGGTAGATATCGAGAAAGCCAATCAATTGAAAACAGCACTGGCAATAAAAGAAGAAAACTTATTGCAACAAATAAAAATAGAATCAGGAGTAGACACTCAGTTATGGGCTGCCAGATCAATTGAAAAAGTTTTTCAAAAATTAAATTTACCTTACGAAGTAACTGAAAAAACTGGTGCACCATCATTTACTAAAAATTTTATTTCTAAACATAATCATCCTGTCGTTAACATGATAGCAGAAGCTAGAAAAATAAACAAGGTAAGAACAACTTTTATAGATACAATATTAAGACATGAACACAAAGGTAGAATTCATGCAGATATAAATCAAATTAGATCTGATGATGGAGGAACAGTTACAGGAAGATTTAGTTATTCTAATCCAAACCTACAACAGATCCCAGCACGTGATCCAGATACAGGTCCATTGATAAGATCACTATTTATACCAGAAGAAGGTTGTAAGTGGGGAACATTTGATTACTCACAACAAGAACCAAGATTGGTTGCACACTACGCATTAAGATTTGAATATGATTCAGCACAAGTTATTGCAGACTCATATGAAAATGATCCATCAACTGACTTTCACCAAATTGTTGCGGACATGGCAGAGATTGATAGAAAAGAAGCTAAGACAATTAACTTAGGTTTATTTTATGGAATGGGTAAAGCTAAATTACAAAATGAATTAGCTGTATCAAAAGAAAAAGCAGATGAATTATTTAATACTTATCATGGTAGAGTACCATTTGTAAAAGAATTAATGAGTGGAGTTATGAATGCTGCACAACAAAAAGGTAGAATAAAAACTTTATTAGGTAGACGTTGTAGATTTCCTAAGTACGAACCAATTCTAAGAGGTTCTGATTGGGGTACATTTGTACCTGCAGCAGATCATGAAAGAATGAAGGAACTAAAAGAAATGGGACCATACTTATTAGATGAGAATGGTGACCAAGAAAAAGATGTAGATGGTAAACCAAAGAAAAACTATTGGTATAAAAATGGACATAGAAGAGCATTTACTTACAAAGCATTAAACAAATTAATTCAAGGTAGTGCTGCTGATATGACTAAAAAAGCAATGGTTGATCTATATAAAGAAGGTTTAATAGGTCATATACAAATACATGATGAATTAGATTTTTCTATTGAATCTGAAAAACAAGCTGATAAAATAAAACAAATAATGGAACATGCAGTAGAACTAAAAGTTCCTAATAAAGTTGATTATGAATCTGGTCCTAATTGGGGTGAGATAAAATAGGAGATAAAAATGTTTGAAGAATACAAAAATAAGTTGATGGTATGGCAATTACATAACAGAACTGAAATTATAATCGCTGGAGTATTTTTTATACTTGGCGCACTAATATTTTAATTACATGATGGTTAAGTGCAAAACATGTGGCCATGGGTGTCATTGTAGTGAAGATAAAATAGATTCAGAACATTACACACCTTTAATGGATTTATGTGAATGTAAAAAATGTCAACATGAAGTTAAAGAAGAGATAGAATACGAGGAATGTTTATCGTGTCAATAATGGAGGGTGCCTATATGGAACCAGGAGATATGAATTACAAGTTCACAGCTATTTTAATAGTAGCTATATGTTTATTAGCACTATTTGGTGGACCTACTAGATGACTAGAAAAATAAATTTGTTTTTTCATAAACTATCTTTATCATGGTTATCATGCATGATATTTATGGTACAAGGTAATCTACCTCAACTAACAGCTAAACATGCTTTGATTGCTACAAAGACAGGTGCAATTACAGGGTTATTAGTTGTTTTAATGTCTTTTATACCTTGGAAATTTTATTTTAAACTACCCTTGTTAATGTTTATAGGTTGTTTTGTTGCAGATCTATTATCTCATTCAACACACTTTGGTGAGAGATGGACAGAGGCTGTATGTACTGCTTCACTAGCTGCAGTGTTTTCTTACATGATAACTTTATCACCAGCGGGTAAAAAATTAGAAGAATATTTAGAGGGAAAATGACTAGAAAAACTAATACTATGTTAATTGGATTGTTAGGTACAATCTTACTGGGACTTGCTACATGGACATTAGTCACACTTATAGAGCTTCAATTAATGGTAACTATGATTCAACAAGACTTATTCAGTATTGACAAACAATTCGGTAGAGTTTACAGTTTCATTGATTCTGTTAGAAGTAAATAATGAACCTCAGTAAAAATTTCACTCTTCAAGAGTTAACTAAGTCGGACACTGCTGTCCGTAAAGGAATAGATAATAATCCAAACTCAGATCAAATAGCAAAACTACAATTACTTTGTGAAAATATTTTACAGCCCGTGCGGGACCATTTCGGTCCTGTGGTTGTGACATCCGGCTACCGGTCTCCGGAGTTATCTGTTGCAATAGGAAGTTCTATTAACAGTCAGCACTGCGATGCAGAAGCCATCGATTTTGAATGTCCAGGAGTTGATAATGCTGAGCTCTGTGATTGGATCTATGGAAATTTAGATTATGATCAAATGATTTTAGAATATTATAAGCCTGGAGAACCTAATTCTGGATGGTGTCATTGCTCATATACTGTTGATAAACCTAGAAAACAGTTCCTACTTGCATATCGAGATGAAAATGGTAAAACAAAATATAAACCTATTTTAGGAAAAGCGAAAGATTTGTAATGGTAAAAGAATTTAAAATATTTCACAAAATAGATACGGTACAGGGTATTTGTGAAGATTGTGGAGAAGACACAATTTTAGTTGCAATCGTATCCGATTTTTATAGATGTACTAATTGTGGACATGATACCAAACAACATATTAATGGTCGAATAAGATATTTAAAATTAGATGAGTCTGACAAGAAATGGATCAAAGATAATTATATTAAGTAATGGCTAAAAAATTTAAAGACTTCGTAGTAAGAGACAAGCCTAAAAAACGTGGACCTCGTAAACATAAAAAATCGCTAAATAAACAGGAAAAACGCCAAAAACGTACTAAACGTTACAAGGGCCAAGGAAAAGGCTAAAAGATTCAGGCCTCAGGCTTCAGGGGTTGTTCAACTTTTTGACACATAAAATTAGTATATAATTCTAAAGATTCCACTTGTTCTGGATCAAATATCTCACCATCAAATAATATAGAATAAGACTCACCTAGTCCTTTTTGGACACATTCGTAGTGTGTGCCATAAAATCTTTTATAATCATGCTTTTCAATAGGTAATTCTGCACATTGTTGTGCAATTACTGAACAAACATATATTGTTAAAAAAAATTTCATTGACTTAATCTTGTAATAGTTTATAATTATCCTATATTAAATATTGTAATATAAATTTATGAAAGGATATATTAATGACAGACGTAAGTAAATATAAATCTGTTGCTTTATCACATAGTAGTTGTGATAAGTTAGATAAGATAAGAAAAATAATTGTACCCTTGGTACATGTTTCTAGAGCAAAAGCTTTAGATATAATTATCAACGAGAAAGTAAAGAAAATAAATGGCAAATCCTCTAAATAGAACAGTTGAAAAAACAATAAATCTACATGAAAAAAAAGATCCCATAAGATTATTATGGAGAAATGTTTTGATTCTAGGTATTGAAGATTTATTAAGAAAAAAAGAAAAACAATTAAAATTGAATAGTAGAAAAGCATATTCATTAGAAGAGATGTGGTTTCACCATGAAGATTTTAATTTAATATGTGAATACTCTGAATTAGAACCTAAGACAGTTAGAAAAAGAGTATATGAAACAATAGAAAGAATGGAGAAAAAATATGCAGACAAAAATAATATGCCAAAGGTGCCTTGGAAATGGTTATATAAAAGTGAAGAAATCAATAGAGGACCCAACAGATATAGTACAACAATGTACGATGTGTAAATCACAAGGAGAAATTATGATAGATAAAGAAAGACTAGAATCAATTTTAAATAAAAATAATACTAGTATAAATACTGAACGATTAGTTTTAGATTCTAAATTAGTAAAAGAACTAAATGGTATTATTAAGAAATTAAATGATGAAGTTGATATGCTAACTAAACAAAAAGTTTATCTACAATCTAAATTAAAAGAAAAGGAGAAAGCAAATGATCAGGGGAGATAGTAGCGATTATGAATTACTTGAAAAATGGACCAAAGGTTTTGATTGCCAAGGTTATAAAACATGTGAAATTGGAGTTCGAGAAGGACTGGGCTCTAAAATCATTATGGATAACGTAGTCAATAATTACATTCATGTCGGTGTTGATCCTTATGGTAATTTAAATTACCAACACTATGATGACACAGGTTCTTACACTTGTGATTATACGGACAAGATGCGAGATACTATGTTATACGATTTTAAACCATATCGTAATGAAGGTAAATTTACTTTATGTAATATGACTGATACAAAGTTTATGAATGATACTGAACATAGACATTCTAAATTTGCATTTGTACATTTTGATGGGCCGCACATGACTAAAGATGTAATGACTGAAGCAGTATGGTTTGCTAATCGATCTGTTGAAGGCACAAAATTTGTATTTGATGATTATAAAAAATACAACATGGCTTTGATTGCACAAGTATTAGAACTTTATGATTTTAAAGTAATTGAAAGCGGAGAAAATAAATGTCTAATGATAAAAAAATAAAGGAGAAAATATATGAGCGTAATCCATCTACTGGTGTTATTCGTTGGAGATACACAGATGAGCACCCTGATAAATTTGGCTGGCCAAACTATGGGAGGATATTAAATGAAAATAAAAAAACCAAAAATAAAAAAAGATCAATATAGCAGTCTTTATGATTGTATAAAAACTGATCAAGTTCCACCTAATCAAATAGCATATTGGTTTAGTGATGAAAATTTTTTTAACTGGTATAAAAAACAGGAAAAATTAAATGGCTGATCCTTATAGAAAATTGCAAGCAGAGAAATGGAAACAAATTAGTTCGGATAAAATTGTGTCTGATAAACTTGAAACTATTTGTGATAATTTTAAATATGGTAAAAAGTTAAAACGGGCCAAGACAATTAAAGAAATGGCATGGCAGTATGATATTATTAAGGATGGTAAACGATCGATTGTTTTTAGAGATGGGAAGTTTGAGGTAATAGAAAATGCCTAAGTCTGTTGAAAATAACATTTCTTATAAGGCAGATCAAATTCCTGAAAAAGATAAACAACCTATATTTACGAGAGTAACCCATTATGGAGTCTATACTGTCTTAGGTGTAGAAAACATGTTTCAATTTTGTAAACGTTGTCATTCATTAAAATCTGAAAAAGAATTCAATGTTCAATTTAATACCGATACCTATGGTAGAAAAAAATTAGAAAATTCATGTCGAACTTGTTTAAGTAAAAAAAATTTAGATATTTATTATTTAAAAAAAGAAAATGGACCACCTCCAAGTCACTGTCAATTGTGTGGTGAAGAATCTAATAAACTTCAATTAGATCATTGTCATATCACTGGAAAATTTAGGGGTTGGTTATGTTACAGTTGCAATTTAGGACTTGGAAAATTAAGAGATAGTGTTAAATTATTAGAACGTGGAATAAAATATTTGAAAGGAGAAATAGAAAATGAGGAAGACAAACAAGAAAAATAAGTTAGAAAAAAATGTAGAAAAATGTCAAATGATGTTAGATGATTTAATTGTTTCTAAAACTAAAGCATTAGTTAGAGCAAAGAGAGCTGAGTATTGGATCAAGGATTCTCAAGAAGAATATGAAAAAGTTGTAAAAGATTACAATCGATCAAAGAATAGATTACAAAATGCATTCGAGGTTAGACGTATGCCTTTTTGGGCTAGAATTATTCCTGAAATTTTTTTATTTATAAAAAACCCTATTAAATATATTAGATTTAGAACAGGGACTATGAGCGTTATGATAGAAGTTTATTGGTCTTTTAAAACAATTAAAAAAGAATGGGAAGATGATTTTGATTTTGCAGAAAAAAAAATTGATGAAGATTTTGAATTTGTGGAAAGAAC
>JACKZZ010008256.1_pt1 | contig 10983 bp, 4 predicted proteins | sample 8027871 | NCBI WGS metagenome assembly JACKZZ01 (sample SAMN15724774, study PRJNA655200) | protist metagenome | isolation source: fluorescence activated cell sorting (FACS) single amplified genomes of... | place: USA: West Boothbay Harbor, Gulf of Maine | collected 2000-07-19
ATTAATATCACCTGAAGATGAAGATGATTATAATTATCCTGCTGATAACAATAAATATAACGAAATAAATAATAATAAACCTCATCATCCTAATTTAATGACTGAAGCATTGTTATCAGCTGCAGCACAACATAAGAATGATAAAAAAGATTCTGATTTGAATTTATCTATACCAATTTTACCAGCTGATATGTCTGATGATTTTGATGACAGTATGAGAGAAAGTTTCAAAGCTATATTATTAAAAAATAACATAAGTAATTCTACTTTAAGTGAATCTGCTGGTGAAATTGATTACGGTGAAGAAGGAGAACAAAGTGATCGTTCGAGAGATAACAGCCGTGCGCTATGTGACGATAGTGATGGTGAATATTCTGATGGGGATACAATAGGAAGTATACACGATTCACCTGGTGGTAGTTTAACATTTAGAGATGCTAAAATGATTAAAAATACATTAGAAACTGCTGCAGAAATTAACACTGAGGATAATGCATGTGATGTTGGAAAAAAGAATACATCATCAAATGATTTATTAAATGATAGTTCACCTATACTTGATGATGCAGGTCAACCTATTACATTAAATATTGATTTAAGTGAAGCATTTGGACTTGATGCACCAACACCACCTAGACGCCATTCTCGTGTTGGTAAGTCATCATTACGACGAAATGAATTATCTGATGGGGGAAATTTGGGGCCATCACGTCATAGAAATAGCTTAGAGGACATGGTTGGACGTTTAAGCGAAGGTTCTATATTGACAAGTGATAGTAATGAACAATCTCAACATAGTAAAACAACAGCTACATTGATTAAATGGGATTTACCGAGAACATTTCCAACATTGAAATTCTTCCACGATGGTGGCTCAATACAAGCAGACTTAGAGCGTATACTATGTGCATATACAATATATAAACCTGATGTTGGTTATGTACAAGGTATGTCATTTGTAGCAGCCATGTTAATATTATATTTAGATGACTCACAAGCATTCACTTGTCTATGCAACCTACTAGCCAGGGAAGGTACAAGGGATTTTTTTAGCTTACAAAAAGAAAATGTGGAAAGGTACGTAAAATTTGAATATATTGTTGATTTGTTTGTTTTAATATTATGATCTGATTGGATTAGTTGAATTGCAGCAATGATGACTTAAACTTATGCAGAAGGCCAAGGAGCAGTTATATTGTCTTATTATCATCATTATAGTAAACTAAATTATAAGTACTAGTAGTACCATTAACATCTTCATCTTCGGATAAAGAGGGTCAACTATTGCTTATAGTATATGTTTATGTTGTTTATAATCATAATATTTCTTGCCCCATTGACGACATTAATGCAATACCTTAGCAAGCATATTCCAGTGATTCACTCAGGACTGACTGACATCCCTCGCATGTGTCTGTCTGGCATACATTTACATACAATTTACTAACTTATCCATTGATTGAGTTTTCTTTCATTAATCAATCTCACTTTCACTTACTTACTCACCTTAATATGTACTGTACACTTCAGATATGTTCATTGTTTTGATCATTTTTTCCAACAATCACTACCATTATTATTTAAACATATGAGATCACAGGAACTTTCAAGTGAAATGTTTTTATTAGATTGGCATTTAACTATATTTGCAAAAGCATTACCATTAGATGTAGCAGCACGTGTGTGGGATTGTTATCTTGCTGGTGGAGAATTATTTAGTTTAAAATGTGCATTAGGTATATTACGGTTATATGCCCCAGTCTTATGTCAATTGAGTATGGAAGACTTAATGGCATTTTTAACACATTTACCTAAAGATTTAAAAGCAGATGTGTTATTAGATAGTGTTGCACATATCAATATATCAGCAAGTAAATATAACAGATTTCAAGAAGCATATAAAAATAAGATGAAACAGAAAGTAAAAGAAGCAGTAACTCGCACTTCTACTACTGATAATAATAAATCAGAAAAAATGACTTCTAAAGTAGGTGATAATTGTTCAATGCAGTAATAGTGTTTATTATGTTAATTATATGTAAATAATATGTTTATTTCAGGTAGAGAAGGAAGGAAAAGGGCCTCGGTTTGTATCTTATATATTTAATCAATTCTAACAATTTTTGGTTATTTTTTTGGCATGTCACCTCGGGCACGTCAGACCGGTGTATTTCAAATCACAGTTGGGTTCCTTCACAACAGTTTAAGATTTACTTTGCAATAATAAAGCTATGTCAAAGGCTACTAATACAATTGATGAGAATATCAAGGTGTTTATACGGCAGAGACCGTTCACCAAGGTGGATCAGGAGGCTCTTTCTGACTTGTTGGATGATGAGGGGAGTAACATGGAAACACACAATGTAGAATTAACCCCTGATGGTGCATGTACATTAACGGCTTTATCACCTCTTGTTGGTCAAGTAGGCATCCCTAAAAAAGAGGCCTATAAATTTAGTGGTTGTTTTCTTCCAGGTTCAACTCAACAAGATGTTTATGAAAAAGCGGCACAACCTATTGTTGAAAGTGCTTTATTAGGTTATTCTGGTACAATATTTGCATATGGTCCAACAAATTCAGGTAAAACATATACAATGCGTGGTACAAGTAATAGCGGCGAGAGAGGGGTAATGGAACGTTGTATTGATCAATTGTTGGCCACTACACACGATTCAAATCATGACTCTTCGACAACAACATCATCAAATAATAAAATAGAATTATGGGTATCATATTTACAAATATATTGTGAAATGATAACAGATTTATTAGATGTCGATGGAGATAGTTGTGGTGATCCAACAACTGGATATATTAATAGTGGTACAGGAAATTTATCTATCAGAGAAAAAGAAGGTAAAGTTTATGTTGATGGATTAAAAAGGGTACCATTACGTAATAAATCAGATTTTCATGATATTTTATCTTATGGTGATAAAAATAAAATTATTGCGGAAACAAATATGAATGCAACGTCATCTCGTAGCCATAGTGTTCTCCTTGTAACAGTCATGATTCCTGAACCATCAAATGATGATACAAATACTTATATAGATAGTAATAAAAGACCATATAAAGCATATAAAGAATCAACATTATTCTTAGTTGATTTAGCTGGTAGCGAACGTGCAAGTGCATCGGTAGGTCATCAATTACAGAGACGCGAAGAAGCAAAAGCAATTAATTTATCATTATCATCATTGGGAAATTGTATGAATGCATTAGCTGAAAAAAGAAAACATATACCATATCGTGATAGTAAATTAACGAGATTATTACAAGGAAGTTTAGGAGGTGGATCACGGACGTGCGTCCTAGTCACATTACCACCTGGTGATAAAGACAGTGATAAATTAGTAAGTAATGTATTAAAATTTGCATCAAGAGCATGTAGTGTTAAAGTTGCTGCAAAAGTTAACCGTTATGTTGATTATGAATCATTATATAATATTGCTATGAAAAAATTAGATTCAATAGATGATATTAAAAATACAAATATTATAAATAATACTTTTAATGAAGATTTACAAGATCAAGTAGAAAAACAAAATGATCAAATAAATATATTAAATAATGAAATTATATTATTAAAAGCACAAATTAATGCAGGAATGTCGGAATCAAATACACTGGATAAAACTAGTAGTAATATAAGTGGAGGTTACGACCCTTCGTTCGCTAGTCGGTCTAGTAGTAGTAGTAGTAGTAGTAGTAGTAAAGATCCAATAGCTTTAGAAAAATATTGGAGAGAACAAATGCAAATAACAACAAACAAAGCTGTAGATGATATGAAATCAACAAGATCCAAATTTGAATCTAAAATAAGAATATTAAATAAACAAATAGCATCTATTTCTGATGAATTATTAACAACAACAAATGATTTAACAGAAGAAAGAACAAATCATTTAAATACTTTAGCACAAGTAAAATCTTATCAATCAAAATTAATAAATATTGAAAAAGATTTAAATGTTAGAATAGATGAATTATTAACTGACCGAAATGAATTATGTGACACATTAGAAAATGAAAAAAATTTAAATATAAATTATGAATTAAAATTAAGTACTATGCAAAGTGAATTATTTAAATTACAAAATGAACAAGTTGAAAATCATGAAGAAATGATACCAAAATCACAATTTGATGAATTAGAAACGTTATTCAGTGAAACAGTAGAAAGACTAACATCGAGGGTTATTGATTTAGAAGAAAGAAAACCATTAGCAAGTGCAAACACTAATGTCACTGCTAATAATCCAAGGGGGGGTCGTGGTAGTACTATGAATATGAATAATAGGATGAATAATGGACAGAACTTCAATAATAATAATAATAATAAATATGGGTTAAATCTTGGTAGTGAGGATACATCTACTAATTCAAAGAGAATACAACCAGGTGGGAGGGTCATAAGAAATTCAGGTAGTGCTCCGCAGCCAGCCGCGAGAGGTGGGTCCAGATGGTAATTATTTGCATACCGATGTATGCATTTCTTTATGAGATTGATTAATATTATGTATATATAATGAAAATAATGTTTTGAGCTTCTCCGCCCCCCTCTTGAGCCTTGCGAGACGACATTGTATAGCATCATTGAGGAAGTGAGTGCTTTAAACATATTTACAAAACAAAACACTAGTGATATTATAGGACATTATTTTTGTCTGGATATAAAATTTATCCAATCATCAAGAACAGTTGAATCGTCGTATAAGCGTTGCGTTCTTAAACATATATCTTTGCGAATATTATATAATATATCATTATTATTATTTTTTATAATATTTGTATCACTATGACCATTTATCAAAGATACTGCATTATTGATATATTCGGTGTAATTATTAGGAATGAGCCACTTATCCACATCGCTTAAGTACCGACCGTTGTCACCACTATCATCATTACTAAGAGTAGTAGTAGCAGAAGATATCTTTCGTAATTGACCAGCAGCAAGCGCAACAACTGTTTGTTCTGATGGTAGTGTTATGACTGGAGTACATACAGCTAGACTTTCCAATGTAGTTACCCCGCCACCAAATGGAAATGGATCCAACATCAGGTCTCCTATTGATAATAGAGCCAAATATTCATAGGGTTTTAAATTTTCAAGAAATACAATGCGTTTTATAAGATCAGCATCCATAGTTCTTTTCCACCGATTTAACAAGGTACGTTTCCATTGTCCTTTTTTAATACCATCTATAATTAATATTAGTTTTGTGTTTGATTGTAATATAGTATTTTTCAATATATTTTTAAATATTTTATCTAAACCGTAATGCAACTTTGGTACATGTTGTGGACATAATATTAGTTTAATCTCATTTTTACTACGTTGTTCTATTATTTCTTTCAATAATCCTGAGGGAGCCCATAGATCTTTGCTGATATCATGATCAATATGATTGCCTTTAAGAAGACGTGAATAAAATTCATTATTACGTTTCCATAATAATTCTATATTATATTTCATATCATTATTAGCATCATGTGATACTAAGGAAGATGCTAATGGTAGAATAGGTCTTTCAAAATAAAATCCTAATGATTCAAATAGAACTAATTGTTCCGTATATCTTTCATACTGCAATGTAGAGAAGGGTGACGGATCATACATGGAGCCTGGTTTAACATATTCAGTAACAATAGGAATTGTTGAAATATTATTTAATTGATGATCAATTTTATCTTTCCCTTTATTACTATAGTTAACCATTAGTTTTGGAATATAATGATGTAAATTCATATCATTGTCAATGTGATATGCATCACTTGATATAAAATAGTCCATATGTTCCATACCTGTTGTTGTTGGATGTCCCCACAAACAGGCTTGTACTGGTGCCAATCTTGCACCTGCCCATATCATAGTTGCTGGATCCATTCCAACATCTAAATATATTAAAATATCGATATTTCGATTCAATACTTCATATCTATTGGAAACTAATGTTTTACCAATTCTGATAAATTCATGTTTATTATTAAATGAATTTGATTTTAAACTATTAATTAATTTTAATGTATAAGAATCTTCTTTATTTTCTTGTAATGCACTAAATAAAGTGATAATGTAATTATCCGATTGAGAACTGCTCTCTCTTAATGTTGTTGATGATGCTAAATTGGTTATAACACCACAAAATAATTTACATATTGAATGACGTCTAAAATGTGCACTTACAAATCCAATTCGTACAGGTGATGCTGATGCTTTAGATTGACTGCTACTGCTGTCATGTGCACTGCTTCTTGGTAGAGGTGTTGGTGCCACGGGATACTTACCTATACTTTCAAGATGGTTTTTCCCTAAATCAGAATTTGCTGCATTATATGCGCGATGTAACGCCTTTAATATAGGTTTATCATGAAAACCTTGATATACATAATAAAATGTTGGTGATATAACAAATTCATCAAGCCTATTTAGTGATATACTAGTAGAACTACTACTGGATGCACGATTATGGGGGAAGTCACGATCATTAGTATATGTTATATTAGCTAATAATTGAATATTATTTATAAGCATATATCTAGTATCATATAAGTGCTGTTTATTTTCATATACAGCGGGCGTTAGCAATGCAGCACGATATCTCATAGCATTCAAATATTCCATATTAATAGTAATATCACTATCTATATTATTATTATTTTTTCTTATTTCTAATAACTCTATAGCTTTATTCACAATATTCTTACTTTCACGATGTAGGCCACTATCTGATGTTAATGTAATTAATGTTTGAAATCCTTCCATCATATGTGTAAATATACTTTGATCTGAATGAGCAGTAGCCCCATGTAACGATGCTCTTATATTGCTTTCTGATAAATCATTCAATTTATCTATTGTTTGTTTTATAATAACTGCAGTTACGAAAAAGATATCACTAATACCGCCACATGTATATTGATCAAGATGTAACTTTGCTAATGGAGGAACAAGAGTACTATCCGAGTTTTTACCAAATCGATGCAATTTTAATGCTTCATCATAATTTCCATTTGTTATAAGTGCTAGCGCAGATTTACTGTGAAGTAATCCAGCTAGTGTTTGAGCATCATACTTATCATTGTCATCACTGCTACTATTGCTCTTATCTTCATTATTGCTATTTTCATCTAATCTCATACTTACCATGTCGTAGGCAAGAAATAAACGCCCTTCAATGCATGCTGTATCCAATACTGATTTCAAATGTGGGTGAGTGCGCTTGACTCCTTCGTTATGAGCATAACAATAGAAATTGGAATTGATGATAAGAATCATACTCACAATAATTGCTAATCGTATCATCATCACACAGTTTGGTATGGTCCTAATCTGGATAATAGTCCAGATTTTCGGAATCAAATTAGGATTGTGTTACTATGACCGAATTCACTCTATATATTTCCTTTTCCTAGCAGAAATTAAAAACAACAACAAGAAAGGTTGGTAATATGTGAGTATATTATTGTCAAAATGAACTTCTCCCTCTAAGGCCAGGCATGCCGGGATGCGACGTTACTAGATCAGGAGGAAAAGCGTTCACTCATTATCTCACGTAAAATTGCACGAAAAACGAGACCAAATTTTTATCAAATAGCTCACACTAGATTTTTACAGTAGGGGTAAAAATGGGTGCGTGTGGTAGTTCTGAAGCGGAAGCTGTTCAGGCAAATACTGCAGCAGTAGATAAGAAAGCAGAATCTAAGGAAGTCATTAGTTCTAAAGCATCGAGGAAGACTTTGAAGCAATCTGAAGAATCCAAAAAAGAACTTAAAGTTGATATCAATGATAGTAATACTAGTGATCTTCCTGAGCCACCGAAAGAGGAGGTAAAGAAGAAGCCACTTACAATCGGTTTACAGAGTACAATACGTAAACCTATAGCTCCATCAAAACCCATAATGATTAAAAATCTTAATAAGACCGCCCAGCCTATGGTTGCTGAACAATTGTTAATTGTATCAGAACATTCTACTTCTTTATCAAAAGATGAAAAAAAGGAATCTGACGTATCTTCATCATCAACAACAACAACAACATCAGCATTATCATCATCATCATCAGCAGCAGCAGTATCAAGTGCAGAAACAAAAGACAATACAAAACCTGCACCTACTGCAACTATTCCTACACCAAAAGCAAAAGTAAAACTTGCACCACCAAGTAAAAAATTAAATTATGTAAGTAAAGACGATCGTTCGTTCATTGATGCGATGATTAATCGTGCTGTAGTTGAAGGAGAATCAAAGAAAGTAAGCAAAAGTACTGATGGTAATGATAGTTTGTCTCTATCTACAAGTACTGTACCATCAAAAAATGCTAGACCTTCTTCGACACTATCTGCAAGTACTGTAAAAAATATAATTCCAACACCAGCGCAGATAATAAAAACACGTAGAGAAAGTGATAGCCATAATGATAAAGGACAAAAAGTGTTCATAAATGTATGTCATTCATATGAAATTCATAAAATGTATATTCAACCTGCAACTATTGCTCTGGACAAATCTAATAACGAAAGTGCTGTTTATACTTGTATATTAACCACAAAAGATTATGATGCTGTTATAAAAACAGAATCAGAAAATATTTTACATGAAATGATAATAAAAGTTATATCTAAAATCAATATACAATATCGTGATAATTTAATTAACGAATTTATATTTGTTAAAAAAATTCAGAAATTTATTGGAGACACTATTTTGACGTCCGTCCCTTCAGAATATTTGAATGTAACATTACATAATGGTGTACATAATGAAATAAATGAAATATCAACGAAAGTCGAAGAAGTAGCTGCTAATGTGAAGGAAGTGATGAATACCAATACTGTAGTAGAAGCACAACAAACTATAATGCTCGGAGATACAGATGCTGCTAATGGGAAAGAAGTAACTACTACTGCTACCACTGCAAGAGAATCAAGTTACACTACAGATGACATAAATGTGTCTGAGTATAGAGAAAGCTTATTTAAACAAGAAATAACTGCACCAGAATTCTTATACCACCCAAATGCAGTATGGGCAGACATGGAGTGTCGAATCAATAATAAAGCAAGCATAAGTTTTTTATATTTAGGTGGAGGACATTTATTAATATTTACATCATCATCATTAAATAGTAATAAAAAAGCTTATAAACCATATGGAGAAGAATTCATTGAATGTATGTGTTTATTTGGTTATAATGTTTATGATACTGCCACTCATGATGACGCTGATAAACCCGTGGTACCTGCTGATATCCAACAGCAGGAATCTCGAGGTATTAAATTGCGTATTACATTGCAACAAGATTCTACTATAAATACAAGTACATCAAATAATAATGTATCATTACCAGATAGATATAGTAATCAACCAAAATCTATTTATATCACCACTGATGGTGCAGCAACTTATGATATATGGATGAAGTGTTTACACGAACATATTCAGTATTCAGATGTGGCTGCTCACGGTAAACAAGTAAAATTGGGTAATTCAATGGCAAGAGAAGCATATTGTTCGAGATTACCTGATTATAATTTTAAAGGTTTACATTTAACATTGAAAACAATTAAATTTGGTTGTTTTTTAGAATCACATGAAATGATAGTTTATGGCGGTAGCGTCACGAAACTAAAGGGTTTTCATAAAGATTATAGGGATATGATATTGATAATATCATCCAAAGGTACAGAATATACTCGTATAATATATTATGATCCAATAAGTTGGACTGTAAAAGGTGGCTTTAATTTTACAAAATCTAGTAAAAATGTAATTTCTGCTACAGCAGGCTCAACAGATTTTACTATTACTGGTTTATCGATTGACGATGGTAAATCAAAATCATTAAATTTTAGATGTGCAACACCTCAAGAAGCTGATACATGGCGTATTATGATTACTAGGGCACACACTGAAAATCTTTTGAAACTTCCATCGTAGATGTAAAACATAAAAACGAAAATGTTCTTCGCAAGATGCAGGCAGTCAGGCAGTTGGTTGGAGTTTATGTGCAAATTTGAGGATATATAATAATGTATAACAATTTCTAGAACTGTAAAGTTTTTGTATTTATATTGTAAACATTTTTTAAACATAAATATACTGTGGTTTCTTCATCAATCAACTACGATAACTCAAATCCCATGTTATTATTAGTTATTGCATAAAGTAATTTTTCTCGTAACATAGTTATATTATCATATTCTGGTAATTTTAATAAATTCATACATGTAGCTGCACCCGGTAACCGTGATGTTAATATTCCTGTTTCATTTTCAAATTGATCTTGCGAATATTGTGGTACTTTTTGAATACATATTATAGGTGATAGTTGACTAAAGCCACGAAGAGGCTGGCGTGAACATGATGTTATAAATTTTAATAAATTTCTTTGTTGTTCAACATCAAAACTACTAACGACATCCCAAAAAGCTTGTATATATGGTTGATTTTCTGCATAACCACTAGCATAATTAACATGACTTTTCCAGTCCATAACGTCGAGACCTCGCTCTTCGCCACTAATAAGTACTTGCAGTTCTTTAGCACTGAATAATCTCATCCATTCCACATGAATTAATTGTCTAAAACCATGTAAAAATGCTTTACATTGTTCTTTTATTTGTGTATTTAACTTATGATTTGCATATCTATGCAAATAAGTATGTACGTTACTAATCGTTACACGTGTATTCGCCCCGTTCGGAATAAGTTCATCAGAAATAATATTATTATCAATATCTGTTCTTTCTATTGCAAAATATAAATCTAAATCACTGATGATGTCTGTACCACTTTCATTATTACTTCCTACCATAGCTTTTAATTGCTTTAATGATTTATATGTTTGATCATCTAAAAATAATAAATCATCAAAGGAATTTAATTTTCCTAACATTACATTCAAAAAGATAACACTAAATTGACCTTCAACAAGTACACTATCATACATAGCTTTACCCAATATTTTCCCAGCAA
>JACKZZ010017159.1_pt1 | contig 10983 bp, 15 predicted proteins | sample 8027871 | NCBI WGS metagenome assembly JACKZZ01 (sample SAMN15724774, study PRJNA655200) | protist metagenome | isolation source: fluorescence activated cell sorting (FACS) single amplified genomes of... | place: USA: West Boothbay Harbor, Gulf of Maine | collected 2000-07-19
AAGTTGGGACAGAGTCAGAACCAGTATGATGAAGTGCTGGAGTGCTTCCAGCTACGAGGTGTGAGCCAGTGCTATCATTTGGCCACTCAGTGGACCGAGCTGCCGTTTGAAAGTCGCATGAGTTAATTCTGACTCTGTGTTATGCGTAACCCCAGTGACGGTAAAGATGGTTAAAGTGCCCAATGTTGGATGCGTCGCGGTTTGCGTGTGTGTATGCGTACGAGGAAAGTTGTTATTTTGTATTTATGAGGGAGGAGGCAGACATGTGGCCTAGCAGCAGAAATCGTGTGAAGTAGTCTAGTAGCCATTGTAGGTTCTACTGTGCATTAGCAAAACTCTACTATACTCAATCGAATCGTTAACAATGTAGAATTCTACAATTGCTTCCGTAAAATAATACTCATGCACATCTCGTTATTTGTATGAGTTAATTTCTAGTACATTTTTATTTCTTTTCTATCTTTCTTGTCCTTACAAATATAGTATACATTTATAGCGACGATTATAAAACTATTACAATCCGTCTAGTAGGTTTGGCCAATGTATTTTTCTTCTTGCCTATTTAAAATTGAGATCTATCTATATCCCCGATGCTTCAGAACACAACTTCTGTATGCCGGGAAGAGTGAGAGAAGATATATTATAGAGGAGAGAGAGTGCACACACATACACAGCACAGTCACAGCACAGCAGCAGCGCAGGAGAGAGAGACACGCACACCGCACACCCACGCACACCACACTCAACAACACCACACGGAACGGAGCACACTTCTCTCTTTTTACTCTTTATCCAATTGATCTCAAATCTCAAGGCATCAATTTTTACAACGTGGAAGGCATCAATCAGTTTATTAATATATCGGGCAAGGGGTATCGAGAGTGCTTGCAATTTGAAGAATTTTTGTGGAAGCAGCAACCAGATAATGCCAAAAGCAGTCAAGGTATTGATCAACACATGGAACATGGGCAACGCCGAGTCCGTAGGGGCCGAACATATGTTCGACGGCAAATCAGAGTATGATGTGGTTTGTTTAGGTCTCCAAGAGTCCACGTATGGTGATCCGCTATGCGTTCAGAACGAAACGAAGAAATTTGCCATGGCATTAGGCGAAGAGTATTATCTGGTGCGTGCACCGCTCGTCCATGGCCTATTATTGCACTATGAATTATGAATGTTTTTTGCTCTCTGCTATAATTCTATTCCTTTTCTTACGTTCCGTGTCCGTATCTCTGCCTCGTATATCTGCCCACACTCGCTACAGGTGGAACACTGCCAACGAGCTCAGCTGCAGCTCTTTCTGTTCGCGAAGAAGACTCTTAGAGAAGTGGTGACTGGAGTAGAGAAAAGTGTGGAAAACACTGGCTTTTTGCATCTTTTTCCAAACAAAGGCGGTTTGTTAGTTACTATGCAAATTCACGGTACCAAGCTCGCCTTTATCTCGTGTCACCTGACTGCCCACGAGGGAGTCAAGCACTGTGAAGCGCGAAACCAGAGCATCCGCGAGATTCTGGGCGGCGTGCGCGCTGGGGACAAAACGTTTGACGTGGCAGAACAGTACCACCATGTTTTTTGGATAGGCGACATGAACTATCGCACTACAATTGATCCGGCAGTTCCCACTGTCATCAAGAAGAATGCGCACAGCTATGAGCTGCCCCTGACCAAGTATCAAACAGTGAAAGAGTTAGGCACGGCGCAGGACTCCCCGAAAGGCGACATGGACGGGGCGGCCGGAGCGGGTACCACGGATGCCCCCACAGGTGCAGTCAGTGTGGATCAAGTTGACACGGGACTGCAAAAATTCTCAATGGTACGTCAAGTATATATATTCAATTACCATATAACTGATGGAAATGTATGCAATCTTTTGCTCTCTGCGTTTCCCTTCTGTCGTTAATAACCCTGTATTATTTATACGCGTTACTGACATTGCTCGCCCTACCCCTTCCCAGGCGGAAAATTCTGACTCCGATCCAGAGGGGGATGACGAGGGGGAGAAAAAAGAACGGTGAGTTGCAGAAGAGCGCTATTGCTTTGGTAACTATAAGGCTGCAAGTTGTGGTTTGTTTTGTTTTGTTTTTTTGAAATGGTGCTATTGGATGCCGTTATGCGGTTATATATAAAAGGACTGTGTGTTGTTTTAAGCCTACTACACGTTTGTTGTGCATTTCTATATTTGTAATATTTATCAGCTGACGCAGTGTTATTTGTATCCCTCATGTTCTCTCCTTCTCCGGGGTGTTGTATCGAACTGCTTTACAAATACGGTAAATACGGATGTGGTAATTTGCAGCACACAGCTGTATAAAACTGTCGTAGATATGATTGTCGCAGAGAAGTGGGAGCAACTGCTGGGCATGGATGAGTTGAATCGCGAGATCGCTTCCGGACGCATACTCAATGGCTTTATTCCGCTGCAACCCCATTGGCCACCCACTTTTAAGCGCACCAGAGATCTGGCCATTACCAGCACGGGAACGGGCACGAACAAGCATTACAAGCTTTCCAGTGCCTATCTTCGCCGAATTTCTTTGCAGGAAATGAATGCTTCTTCGAATAAAAAAGAGGCTGTCGTCGACGGCCAAGTAACGCAATACTACCACATCAAGCGCCTTCCTTCGTACACGGACCGCATATTATACAAATCACTGCCGGCATTTCGGGAACACAATCGAGCGCTGTTTTTCGACTCTGTGGAAGCGGCCACGAGCTCGGACCATAAGCCCGTGCAGGCAGGATTTGAGCTGAAATTATGCGGTGGCACAGACGATATCCGGGTTGATACGACTCTGCTGCAGAATCAGAAGTATTCCGAACACAAGGTAGGTAGGTGTTCATATTTATTTTCGTGTAGAACTGCCAATTGCTATGATGGGGCCGACTCGGTGTTCGCATGTCGTGTGGTCGGCTTGCTGTTGCTAAGTGACCCATGTATTTTTAATAATGCTAGTATCTTACTCATCGATGGCTGTTTGCATATATAACATCTTAGTTGTCCCTCACCATCTCCAATCTCCGCGGTGAGAATTTAGAGGAAATGGATCCTGCAATTTTGGGTGGTGGGTCGGATCCTTACGTTGTGATCACCACCGATCCCGGTGAGCTGCTGTTGACCACTAAAAAACTGATACGCGTGCCTCAAAACGTGCGTACTTCTGTGGTGCATCATGATCTGAACCCGAAGTGGAAGGAGAATGTGGAGCTCACGCTAGCATCGGTTGACCTCGCCGGACTGTCGCGAAACGCGTCGTTGATCTTCGCAGTGTGGGACTATGATAAAATGAATGACGACGACCTTATTGGGGCCATGACGGTACCACTGCGATTTATTATCGATGGAAACTTGGCGGGAGGCAACGGCTACGATTTTGCGGAGAACTTGCAAAGCAATTCTGAGGTTATGGGTAAGTTGTTGGGGACTATTAAGATTAACGGAGACTTGGGGCACATTTCGGAGTTAAGTCGTGCACTGCGTGAGAATAACATGCAATCAGCTGGAGAGCAATTCACTTCTCTGAAAACGGCTCTACAGTCTACAAGCGATGGGCCTGGCGGCTGCTGCACTGTTAATTGAACAGGGGTGGACTATATGAGAGGTTGGGCGGTGAACTAGGAGTTCCAGTGTGGACTTATATTGCAATACAGGGATTTTCAATTACTTTATAGTCCTAGGCATTGCGTGTATGTATATGTTTATTTATACTGTGATGGTACTTACGTCAAGGGTCAGTGGATAGGGTAGTACTATAGTTAGGGTTTAGTCTTGTGTCCAATAGCTCATGGATTGATTTTTTTTATATTGTATTCAGGTACTTATGGAGCATACCTTGAGTATTCGTTACTGTAGTAGTGGTATAGGATATTCTAATGGCATGCTTGTTGTTAAGTGTGTTGTATATTTAAAAATGTACTGCTACACACTCTTCAATTTTAGTCAATTTCACAAGCGTCGTCTTGGCGAGGGGCGGTGCTGGTGAAAATGCTTCCATATTATTTTAAGCTATTCTTAAATAACTGTTCATGTCTATCAAGAACGCAACCAAATATCTCAGTTTGATTGCTAGGGTTATTTAAGAATATGCCGGGAACCAGACAGGTAAGACTATTCTAGTACTACGATGGCATACTTCAGTCTAATAATACTATCATAACGGTTGTGTAATCGATCGTGGGATGGTGCCGGCGGTGCGGGTCATCGTGTTTTTTGTGGTGTGGCGCGTAGTTTTTCAACCATGAAAACACAAAAAGATCTTTCACATCTTTCGTAATTATATGTGGAAAATACAATACTGTATCCAATATCATCTTCTTTATAGTTCCTATTGGGTTTGTTCATTCCAGCACTCACTCATAAAGTTCATTCTGCGGAAGTTTATAAATTGGATTGTGTTTGTTGACGTAGTTTTCTAGCGGTTCTTCAATAAAATGGGGGACCTTGTCAAAGAGAAGTCCCAGAGTATCATGAGATGGCCTATCCTTCTCTTTTGCTGTCTAATGATGATTGGTAATTATTATTGTTACGATATTCCGGCAGCTCTGCACACACAGATGTACGACTTCTTCGAAAAGCCGAGTGATTTTGAAGCATTGTTTGCCCTGCTGTACACCGTGTATTCGGTGCCTAACATTATCTTACCTGTAAGTGAAACGCGGTTCAAAATGTGTATTGAAGCTTTGTATAAGGCCATGTTATTTAAACCCACTGCCTTTTACAAAAGAACATGTAGTTGAGGCATTCAACTAAAAATCTCTAGCAGTATGTACTGCGATGTAGCTGACTACAAAGCCTGTCAATACCTTTTAAAAAAGGGGTTCCACCCATGTGTACTAACTAACATCTTTATGGTTATTTCTTATTTTAGTTCTTTGGTGGGTTTTTCGTCGACAAGTTTGGTGTCCGCATTTGTCTTTTGGTGTTCATTCTGCTCATCAGTGCGGGTCAATTTATCTTCGCTTTTGGACTAAGTATCAAGTCCTGGCCAGTGATGTTCATTGGGCGTGTTGTGTTCGGTTTTGGTGGTGAATCGCTCGCCGTGGCGAATTCTGCCGTGCTGGCGTCCTGGTTTAAAGGCAAGGAACTTGCCTTTGCTTTTGGCTTAAATCTATCGGTGGCTCGCTTGGGCTCAGTCATTAACAACGTGGTGTCTCCTGCACTGGCATCTGGAGTGGACATTCAATTTGCCTTTTGGTTCGGCACCATCCTATGCGGAGGCAGTGTGGCTGCGGTATTGGCTATTAATACGATTGACAAGTCCATGGATATGCTTCTTGACGGCAAAGGAGAGCACGGAATGCTGCTCAGTACGGAGGATAATGAAGAAGTTGTGGTGGATCTCAAGAACCCTGATCTCACCAATTCCCTCACGGGTTCTGGCGACGGCCGCCAGCAGTCTCGCAGTCGAAGTAAAGACAACTACTACGGCGATGGCGACTCGGACAGCAGCGAACCCCGTAGGGAACGAATTATGAGCAAGGAACAGGGTGAGCTGGTCAAGGCCAAAGACACCAAATTCTCAGACGTGTTCAAGTTCAAACAGATCTTTTGGGTCATGGCGCTAATCTGCGTGGTGGTATACGGCTGTGTGTTGCCTTTTAACAATATTGCCTCCGCCTTACTACTGGAGAGAGATTACTTTATGGTGCCCCCGGATCACTGTCACCTAGAAGACCCTAATGAGTGCGAAGTGAATGGAAACGATCCCGTTCAGTGCCCCTCCAGCAAGTGGTATCAGCCTCCGCTGCCTCTCAACGTTACAGTGGATGGGAAACTGGTGAGAATCGTTGAAATGTATTAACTCCCGCATTAAAAGTCCGCTCTAAATTAACTGCCACCTTATTTTATAATTGTTGCGGAATAATTGTGTATATTTCTATCATCATTTATGGCCCATCATAATACACGTTTCTTAGTATGCGCCGCTCACATTCGATGACATCGACTGTACGGACAGCAAATGGTCTGATGGCTGCGCTAAAGTCTTTTGCGATCGTCAGTCGGACGCTCAGGCACAGGCCGGTACGGTGATGTCCATTCCCTACGTCATTTCAGCCGTGCTGAGTCCCTTCATGGGCGGTTTCGTGGACAAGTTTGCGTGCAGAGCAGTGTTGGCTACACTGTCCCCCTTGGCTTTAGTGATTGTGCACTACTACCTGGGGTACACAAAAGTGGACCCCGTAGGTCCATTGGTGGGCCAGGGTCTGGCTTACACGGGATTTGCTGCTGTGTTGTGGCCTGCCATTGCCATGGTCGTGGCTGAACAGTATGTGGGTTTGGCATATGGCGTGGTGACATCAATTCAGAACGGAGGACTGGCGGCCTTTCCGCTACTTGTAGCCCTCATCTACAGCTCTGATGACGACCAGTACATTCCCTACGTGGAGCTCTTCTTCATTATCTGCGCCTGTGTGGGAGTCGTAATCGGCCTGTACATGAACTTCTATGACTATTTCTTCTTGAATTCCAAACTGAACGTTCCCGGTAGACATGAGCAGCAGTTGGCTGAAGAAGATGACCACGAAAATGCGATTCGCAGATCGATTGATGAATATTCTAAATCTGATCTGCGTCGCAGTTTTGATAGAAATGAGAAACATAAGGTATGTAATTAGTATGTGAATGTAATTAGTTACGTGTTTGTGTGGTTGTTTGATGCCATTTGTTTGGTTGAACGTTACCTGATCGATCTGCTGATGTGAAGAAGTTGCATGCATACGTGTGGACCTGTTTTGCTGTCAGCACAGTGCACTGTTAATTCGCTGATGGTGCATTCGTCTTAAACTTTTCATGCGTTGTTATTCACTACCAACAAAAACCATTTGTATGCACTTACAGGAAAATGTATTTGCTAGCACGGATAACTAATATTTTGCAACTTTTTCCTGTCGTTCAACTGTCTCCCTGATATCACAGGAGTTCAGCCCAGGGGATATTCGCAACAGCAATCACTCCGCTGAAGAGCTGTTCACCAATTCGTACAAGTAAATAATCGAGATTGGTAGACACAGGGAGGAGATTGATTTGTTTTGAAGAGATGAATTTTATACATAGAAGCGATGGTGGGTATTGCTGAAAGAGCGACGCTTGTGTCATTGCAATGCGATGGGGACACAGAGTGGTTAGGTTACTGTTAATGAGCTATAGTACAAACTACTATACAGTATCAGCACAGACGTTCTGGTACGGATCCGTTTCTCATGTGATGGTGGTTATCGTATGTATATATATGTGTCGTGTTTGCAATGTGTCTAAATGCGTACTTATTATATGTAGCAAGAACAGTACATGTATAGTAATAAACGAGTATATACAGATTGTATGTATATATATATACTTAAGTTCAACAAGCTTGAAAGTGTACATGTACTATGACTGTTTGAAACACAGAGTCTCATAGGTTACACTGACAACTACCGCTACTGTAATCACTATTATTATTTACAACGTACTGATCTAACCTCTGACATCACGACTACAGCGAACTACTACTATATGGCATTGTCACTACGGTATAGATGATGAAGCATCCAGTTCCGGGGGAGCAATTCTGAGCACCGGTTCCGGTCCAGCGGAGCTGTCGGCAGCCACAGGAGCGGCCGCACCAGAAGCAGTAGTAGTAGTAGTAGTAGTAGTAGTAGTAGTAGTAGTAGTAGAAGAAGAAGAAGAAAAAGTAGTAGTAGCAGCAGCAGCCGCAACCGCAGGGCGGGGATGGAGGATAGTTCTAGCTTGACTAGCCGCTACGATCTCCGCCACCAGCCTTCCCGTATGATCCACATCCTCCGTCGCCTGCTCGCGCAACGTCTGCATCGCCGCCCTGAAATCGGCATGACAGGGCCGGCCCACCCCGAATTCAGCCCAACCCATGTCCGTGTGCAGCACCGCCAGCAGCAGCTGTGCAGCCACTTCCCTCAACTGCACATCCGGTTCCGCAGTGGGAAGAGCAAAATACGGCAGCAGTACGGGCATTACCTCCCCACAAAGAACCTGCACATCCCGCAGAGACGCGCCGTCCGAGCTCAGCAGCGCCTGCGTCAAAAAGAACACTCGCGTGACCAGCGGTACGTGTTGCGTCAGTAACGCCGCGTGCAGAAAGGCAGCCCCATGCGCGTCGATGAAAGCACGCTCAGCGGGTAAATGGTTCCGAATCGAACAGGATATTGCGTAGGTGAGCTTCTCTGCCAGTTTGAGCACTGGGTTCGGCGCACTGAGGCACTCCATAAATTTTGTTACCAATAGACTTACACTCTTCTGTTCCAACATGATTTGCTGCACTGCGGGGTTATTTTGAGCCAAAGTACCAATGGTCGAAGCAGCCAACGTCTTGATTTCTAATGGGAGACTATCGATGCTAAATAAGTGAGAGAGACATACTACGCCGCCGAACTTGGCGAATATCTGCGCCATATCTATTTGTTCCACAATATCTCTCAACTCTTCCATCTCATCCAGGATAGCTTCTGTCCGGTCAGTAGCTAAAGCCTTGTCATCTACGATTTTCATTATGTCTGCGTATATTTCCTTGAGTCGGTCAGCCTCATTCTTCACACTTTCTTTAAGCACGTTAGCAAGCCACTCCTTGTCCTCCTCACTCATGTGTTCTGCTTTCGTGTCACTCGTCCCGTCTGAATGGGCTAAGGACCATTGCAGCAAGCCCAACCAGTTCGGTCCTCCCGCGGCACTACTACCATCCATTATTCTGATGTGCTTCCTTTAATATGCAATAAAAAGTTTGATGCAAGCGAGCCTGTTTGTTCGTGTTTACTTTCACGTTTCTGGATAGTATTTGTTCTAGTGAAGATGATGCTCGTCTGTAAATGAGAATACTAGAATGTTGAATTTCCTTCTGGAAAGTTCCATACAGAGATTATACTGTATCATCAACACAGAGAGCCGTTTCGTTTTTCACACATCTCTTTTGTTTTCCTTTTTTTTTGCCTCTTTGGAAAAAAAAAAAATCAGTGCCTCTTCAACACGGAATCAAAACATGATTCCACGAGGGGTGCCACCCCTGCTTTTACCCGAATGCTAATTTAAATTCTAGGATGTTTTAGAAGATATTGTTTTTTTTTCTTGAATATAAAACGAAGAAGAAGACGAGTGGCATATTAGAGTCATAGTCTTATCTGTGGCACCGAATACAATATCGAAGGGTCCTCTTGATCATTAAAAAAATGGCAGCAGCATCAGAGGACATTGAACGCCACGTTGTGAGAAAGTTTGAAATATGTCAACGTTTAGGAAAAGGTGCTTACGGAGTTGTATGGAAGGCCATTGAGAAAAGATCACGGGCAGTGGTGGCGCTGAAGAAGTGTTTCGAAGCTTTTAGGAATGCTACGGATGCGCAACGTACCTTTCGAGAAATCATGTATTTACAGGCGCTAAGTGGACACGAAAATATAATCCGCTTGCAGCATGTCATTAAGGCGGAAAATGATAAAGATATTTACCTCACCTTTGATCACATGGAAACGGATCTACATGCCGTCATTCGGGCTGGTATTTTGGCAGACATTCACAAGAAGTATATCATTTGGCAGCTCCTCAAAGCGCTGAAGTATTTGCACTCGGCCGACTTACTTCACAGGGACATCAAACCTTCAAATATTCTGCTGAATGCAGACTGTCATATTAAGGTGTGCGATTTTGGGCTTTGTCGCTCCGTGGCTGAAAGTGCCGGGCCCGCGCCGGTGCTCACTGATTACGTTGCCACACGCTGGTACCGCGCGCCAGGTAGGCATTCGATGTACAATTACGATTTTGCTAACATTTCAGCACCCAATGATATTCTTTTTATTGCGCGGAGTGATATACTAACCTTTTTTTCCGCCTTGTCTTGCCCTCATCATAACTTCCAACTACGATTGGCGCCCCTATTAATGTCATTCTCAATGCAATGACGACGATACAATCCATCTGCGTTCTTCTTAATATTATATATCATAGAAATCTTGTTAGGGTCAACGGTATACACCCGGGGTGTGGATATATGGGCTGTGGGTGCCATTCTCGGTGAGATGATCAATGGCCGACCGGTATTTCCTGGGGTGTCGACGATGAACCAGCTAGAGCGTATTGTAGAGGTTCTGAATATGCCCTCAAAACCAGACATTGACGCTATCGGCTCTCCGTATGCGCTAACAATGTTAGAGACGTTGCCGACAATGAATTATAAACTCATAACGGAGATCTTCCCCACGGCTTCATCCGAGGCCGTGGATCTCATACGGTCGTGCTTTTATTTCAACCCTCTGCGCCGCCCCAGTGCCGAGGCGCTACTTGCCCACGTGTTCGTGTCGGAGTTCCACAACGAAGAAGAAGAGCCAGTGTACCCGCATGGCCCACTCACATTGCCTATTGATGATAACACCAAGTTGACAGCGGCTCAGTACCGAGATCGTCTGTACGAGGAGATCACCAATAGACGTCGGGAGACTCGGAAAAAGGAGCAGCAGAAGTCTCGGAAATTGTCCAATACTTCCGGCGGGTCGGGGGGTCCGTAGTTGAATTAATTATTAATCGGCTAGATCTTGTTCTTTTATTAATATAGTCTTTGCTTGTATGTTTAGATATAAATGTATGTAATCCGATAGTTCAAAACTGAAACTGCACATTTGACCATAGTTTTTTAATATAACAACGTAGAATTATACAAAATACTACTATAATATACTGCGCATACCTGTAAAACTCTGAGTAACAATATGCACACAGTTATATCTATAGTTCACATTATTATATTCTAGTCGAAATATAAGCAGTACCAGAGTAATATTTTTCAAATAAACATATAGTACTGTATGCTCTTTTAATGCGATTTCATGAACCATGCAATCAATAAAATAACCAACACAATCACCTCTACAGCCATGCATATATACAACTTGCACATTCTTGATTTGTTTCGCACTTCCTCCGCATGTCGCGTTTCCTCCTGCAAGCCTTCAGTGGCGATATCGACATGCACGTCCAGGTCTTCCAGTATT
>JACKZZ010008415.1_pt1 | contig 10980 bp, 6 predicted proteins | sample 8027871 | NCBI WGS metagenome assembly JACKZZ01 (sample SAMN15724774, study PRJNA655200) | protist metagenome | isolation source: fluorescence activated cell sorting (FACS) single amplified genomes of... | place: USA: West Boothbay Harbor, Gulf of Maine | collected 2000-07-19
TCTTTCTTTCTTTTTTGTGGATGGTGATTGTTCCGTAAATGACCCGTTTTAGTATCGTTTTCAAAAAAAAAAGAGAAAAAAAATAATTAATTTTAATTATAAAAAAAAACCAAAAATAACAAAGAAAAACATGTTTAAATCACCCATTCTACCAAGAAAACAAACATGGTCCGATTGGGATGAATGGAAATTTGTATATAATCTACTTTTTAATAAAAATCCAAACATAATACATGCTTTAAATATCATAAAAAGATGGTCTATACGTGGTTTTTTACCTTCCAATATAGAATCAACATTATCACTATTTACATGTCTTATTAACATCAACAAACAAGATGACTACTCCTTAAGACTCATGATGACCATGAGTATCATACGTTTTGTTAACAGCATTGTTGATCCACAACAAACACAACAACAAGCAATGAGTGTACTGGGCTTGGCAAAAAAAATGAACTTACCACCTGGTGTAGTACAAATCAGGCATAGTGGTACTCATCAACAGTTACCAGAGAAAGCTGTACTAGTTGAGCTTGTGGAGGAGTGTATTGAGTGGTTACATTTGAATTATTGGGTAATACAGATTGAGGAATTAAATTTTTGTAAAAAAAAAATTTGTGATTTTTTACAAAAATATAAACAGCTCAAGAAAAAAAAGTTAAAAGATACTGATAGTAAAAAAATACATGACCCTATAGAGAAAAAAATGCAGAATTTAAAAAAACAATTTATAGAGTTTTTAAAATATTATAATGGGAGTATTAATGATTTTATTATGGTTTTTTTTTCTGAAAATTTTTTATTTAAAATTCCAGATCATTTAGATAATGAATCTCATTATTTACAAATATTTCAACGTTTAAAATACTTTTGGGAAGAGTTTTTGATTAGTATATTTACTCATTTTAATGAGCAAAATTTTTTATTACTACATTGTCTATATCAGTCATTTAAAGAATCTGAAAAAATAAAAAATTTTAAAAATTTTAAAAATTTTAAAAAAAAATGTATTATTACATGGTGTAGAATACTTTTTGATATTATTAATTTTCAAGAATTATTTTGTTTACAACAATATGACTTATACTCTGTCGAATTTTTAAATTTTATTACAAAAGAAATACTGAATACTAGTGATCATGAACATTTTTTAAATATAAAAAAAAAATTTTCTGAAAAAATTAATACATCAAAAAAAGTAAATTATGATCAATTCGAGTTTAATCATTGGACAAAAATTGATTTTTCAGAATCTACAGATAATTTACCACCTTTTGGTTCATATGTACATTTAAAAAAAAGTATATTTATAGAAGATATAATGGAAAACAATTCATAAAAAAAAAAAATTTTAAAAAAAAAAAAAAATTTAAAAATAACTATAGGTCTTGATAATAAAGAGGGTATAACACATTATTGTCATTGTGATCATTGTGTAGATGTTATATGTGATTCTGATGATGATGGTGATATTCAAATTTTTTTCTAATGTTTTTTAGAAGATTTTAATAATTTTAGGGTAAAAAATAAATAAATAAATTAATAAATTTTTTTTTGATGTATAAAAAAACACGTATCTGACCCGTATGAAAATTCAAAATTTTTTCAAATTTAAAAAATTTTATCCATCCAACAAAGGAAAGGAAAGGAAATGAAATAATTTTCCTTCTTTTTTTCCAAAATTCCCGGGAATTCCTTCCACAAATTCCCTTCCACAAATATTTTTTTTTAAAATTTTAAAATTTTTTCAAATTTTTATAAAAATAAAAAAAAAAAAAAACACAACCATATATAAAAAAATATATCATATTATATAAAAAAAATGTCTTTACGACGTAGTACACGTGAACGTAAACCTGTAATTGACTATGAACAATTAAAAAAAATGGATGAAAGTACAAGTAGTGACTCAGATGTTTCAAATTCTGAAAAAACACAAAAAAAAATGTTTAAAAAAAAAAAAACACAAAAAACACAAAAAAATGGTACTAATGGTGTTAAAAATCCAATTACACCTAAACAAATGTTACTCAATGCAGATACCATTGATGATGAATCCTTAGTTTTATCAAATCGTGAAATAAATAATAATAAACTTAGTTTATTAATGAAACAACTCCAAACCAACACCAGTATTTCAATGATTGTAAGTGAATGGTTAGAAAAGTTTGAATCGAACCAATCACATGCATTAATTGAATTAATCACTTTATTTATCCAGGCTTGTGGTAGTGAATATATCTTAACATTAGATGATTTAGAGCTCGATCCATCTGATGTTTTAAAAAAAGCCATCGAAAATACAGATAATGAACCTTATAAATATCCAATTAAAGCATTTAAAAAAGATAAAAAAAATCATAAAGTTCTAGTATTTAAATCTCGCTTAGAATTATTTTTAAATCAATTAATTCAAGCAAGTAGTGAAGATTTATTAATGAATGAAACGTTTACGGATTATTTAGTGGAATGGATTTTTTTAATTTCAAGTGCTAAATTATTATCATTTCGTGATACTGGTACTTTTATGTTTGTTTGTTTGATTGATTGTATGATTTTATTACAAAGTGGTTATTTACGTGAGAAAAGAATTTTATCAAATACTGATACTGATACTGATAAATTGGAACAAAAACTTGAAAAGATAACACACATTATCACCTATTTATCATCTACCGTATTTGTACATCGGTATCGTGATATTGATGTAAATATTAGAGTTTTATGCTTAAAATCATTAGGTAGATGGATTAATATCTGTTCCAATATCTTTTTAAAAGATAATTATTTAAAATATTTTGGTTGGTGTTTAAATGATCAAAAATCGATCGTAAGAAAAACAGCAATATTAGCATTAAATAATATATTAAAACAAAATGATTTAGAAAAAATTAAAAAATTAGAATTATTTTTAGAAAGGTTTAAACCACGTTTTGATTCAATTACTAAAGATATTGATGCTTCTGTAGCTAAAGATGCAATTGAGTTAATGACTTGTTTATTAAAATTAGATTTATTAAGTGAAGAAGATGGTGAACAGATTCCTACATATATTTGGGATGAAAATTTAAAAATTAGAAATGCTGCTTGTGATTTTATTATTGAAGATACTTTTACAGTTTTAGATGGAGAGGATGATGAAGAAATATCTAATTCTAATTCTGATGATACTAATGAAACATCTTTAAATGGAAATTCTTCCAAAACAAATTACAATGAAGATTTATATCAATTTTTAAATATTTATGATAAATATGGTTCTTTAGTATTAAAAGACTCTAATAATTTTAATTTTTCTAATTCAGATTTTAGTGAACAAAGTGAATTAATTACAGGGTCTCAAAATGATCAACAAATCTCTAATTATACCATTTATAATTTATTAAAAATGATGGTGGATGTTTTTTTTTTTAAATTAGATTGTCTATCTTCATGGGATACAATTACTAATATGATTATGTTAACTGAAGATACAGCACGTGAAAAAATGTTAAATTTATCACATGTACCTGATACACAAAGACAAACTAATTTAATCTTATTATTATGTGCAATTATAGAAAATTTAAATTTAGAAAAAAAAAAAAATTTAAAAAATCCTGGAATCTATCAAACACATCAAAAAAATTATACACGTCATTTAATTATTTTAATGCCAAAATTATTAAAAATTTTTTCATCAGAACCATCAAAATTAATTTATTTATTAAATATTATTAAATATATGGATATTAAACAATATTCATACACTAGAAATAAACAAAGTTTAATCCATTTAATTGATATGGTTTATAAAATTTTTGAAAAAAATACTGATTTTTATGTTTTACAGACTTGTGGTGAAATATTTGAGTTATTAACCGTTTGTAAACATGATCAACAGATTCAGTGTACTAAAAAAGTACAAAGATTAAGTTTAAATTTAGTTACTAAGGTTATAAATATTGATGATCATTTTTCTGAAAAAAAATCCATCAAAAAAAATACATCAAAAAAAATCCATCAAAAAAATATTAATTTATATCAGTTAAGACGTTTATATATTTTAATGAAAACTGGTACTGTTGCTTCAGATATTATCTTTAAAAATACAATATTTTCATCACAAGAATGTTTAGAAATAATTAAACAGAATCAAGATACAAATTTTGAAAAAAATGAAAATTTTGAAAATTTTGAAGAAAAATGTGCTTTAATATTAAAAATTATGGCAATTGAAATTGCATTAAAAAAATATCACATTGTTCATGATGTTGAATATAATTTTGTGGGGGAAAGTGATCAAAATTCTGAAAGTTCTGAAAGTTCTGAAAGTTCTGAAAGTGAAAATTCTCTTTCAAAAAATCGATCAAAAAAAAATTCAAAAAATTTAAATTTAGAAAAAAAAAAAATTAAAGAACTAAAAACTAAATATCATCATGATATACAATATATTTATCAAAAACATCAACATATTATTGAAATAATAACCTCAATTATGACTCAACAAGATTTATATAGTGCAGATTTAAATTTAATTGCATTTAATTCTTTAACCTATTTATTTTTATTATTTCCATCTCAATATAAATCAACTTTATTACCACAAATGTCCATTGAGATTAAAGATTTAAAGTTAAAAAAGGCTTATATTGATCATTTATTAAATTATACAAGTGAATATTTTGAAGAAAATGAATTCGATGTAAATTTAGATGAAAATTTAGAAGAAAATTCTGAAAATAAAAAAAAATCGATCAAAAAAAAAAATTCTAAAATTATCTCGAAACATTTTTTTACACAAATATTTCAATTAATATCAATTGATATTGAACAACATCATGATTTAGCGGTTGAATTTTTAAGTTTAATATTTCAATATAATCAAAGTAGTAGTCAAACTGATCATTTAATTGATTTTAATTTTTTATTTGAAGTATTTTGCATATTTGTTTGTTTGTTTTTTTATTAAAAAAATATAGTCCTATACGTAGGTATGTGTATATATAGATATATATAAATTCTGTCTTTGTATCGATATATCTAATACGTGATATTTTTATTTATTTTTGCAGTATTTCAAATCTCAATAAATAAAAAATTAAAAATAAAGGGGAGGGCAGATTTTAATCGGTTCCGTATTCTTGTAAATATTGAAAAAATCCAAAAAAAAATGAATTGTTTTACAGTTTTGACTTTTGAGTTTTCTGTTTTCCCTACTCTAAAAAAAAAAAAAACAAGAAAAAAAAAATAAAAAACATACAAAAACAATAATATATAAATGAATGTAACCGCTAGTAATGCATATTCTTTTCTTGTAACAAGTAGTAAAAGTAAATCCGCTAAATTATATATTATAGTATTATTACAATCAAGTAAAAAAATTGAATTTTATTGGAATACAAGAGGACGTACTAATAAAGCGATCTATGATTTTGAAAATGTACAAGTAAGTAAAACATTACATAATCCATTAAGATTAACCATTAAATGTAATGGCTCAACACCATGGCCAAAAAGACAATACTTTTTTCAAGAAATTGAATATGCTGAAAAATTTCTAGATATAGTATCACCATCAGTTAAACTAAATGAAAATAATAAAGTAAGTTTAGGTAATACACCACATCATCTTAATTCATCATATAATACTAAAGATATTGGTTTTACTAGAAAAGCACGTGGTCTAGTATCTAAAAAAAAATTAAGGTTTCAATTAGATGGTTTCGATCTAGATCTATCTTATATCACACCACGTATTATAGCTATGGGATATCCCTCTGAAGGTCTTGAAGCCAAATATCGAAATCCGCTTCCCGAAGTTCAAAAATTTTTTAAAACTTATCACGGGACACGGTACAGAATCTATAATTTATGTTCTGAAAAAAATTATAAAGCTGAAAAATTTGAAAATTTACAATGTATCACTTTTCCATTTGATGATCATAATCCACCACCATTTAATCTATTTATAGATTTTTGTAAAGATGTAGATCAATGGTTAGATCGTAATAAAAATAATATAGCAGCCATACATTGTAAAGCAGGAAAAGGTAGAACTGGTACAGTGATTGCAGCTTTTTTATGTTATATAGGAGCTTTAAATAATGCAAAAGATAGTCTATTATATTTTGCACAGAATCGTACTAAAAATTCACAAGGTGTAACTATACCATCACAACGTCGTTATGTAGCTTATTTTGCTAAATATTTACAACAATCTAAATCAATACCACCACCTTATTTATCCGCACCCGCAATAAAATTAAAAAAAATTATTATTAATACTATACCTATGTTTGAAGATAAAGGTTGTACACCTTTTTTTCATATTTATCATAATTTAGATAAAAAAAAAGAGCTTATTCATGAGGAACCTGTTAAATATCGTTATAATTCAAAAGAACATGTTGAAATCATATTTGAAGAGATTAATGTACTGATCGCGGGTGATTTACGGGTTCAGTTTTTTGATGCGGGTAAATCTGGAAATTCTTCAAAAAAAATTTTTCATACTTGGTTTAATACAGCATTTATTAAAAATAAAACATATAAATTAGAAAAATCATTTATAGATAAAGCAAGAAAAGATAAAAAATCTAAGAAATTTAAATATAATTTTTCTGTTACTTTTTATTTTGATTTTTTAAATAATACAGTAACTGAATGAATTATGAATATATGATAAAAAAAAAAAACACAAAAATGTTTAGAAGTATAATCAATCAATTTAAAAATCCAGAACATTCATTAAAAAAACGTGTTGCTGCTTGTTTAATGTTATTAATCATACAAGATCCGCCTGAATTTTTAAGAAGAAAATCTCAACAAACTATTCCACCACCTCCGTTCGTCCGTCGTATAGACTAAGTGAATCTTATATATGAAGATTGAAGTCAATAACCCTAATAACCCTTCAAAAAAACAAACACAATAAATTTTTATACGTAAAATATTTTTTTATTAAAAATGGAACTTTAAAAAACCCGTAAATAACCCTAAAAAAAAACATATTATATATGATATTTATTATAAGTATTTTTTTTTTTTAAATTTTTTTTCTTTTTTTCACCTAATTAGTCATTTTGATTTTCTTCCATTTCTATTTCCATTTCCGCCCATTTCTGGGCAATTTTTAAACTGACCATATGTTGACTAAGATCTCCAAAGATTTCCGTATTCATTAAATATTTTTTTGTAAGAATAATGGTAAGCGAGATTAATTTTTCAGCATTAATTTTTGGCCATTTTTTTAAATTTCCATTAAGTTCCGTAAACAGTTCCGTACAATCTTCAAATTTAAAAATTTTTTTACGTAAAAAAATTAATTGACTAATTATTAATAAGATATTAAAGTGTAAACCATAAACTAATAAAAAATCCCATAGCTTATAGACCTCAGTTAAAGGTTTCGGTGAAGTATAAATTGAATTTATAATTGGAAAATATAATAAAGTTGAGGAATCTTTTAAATTTAAATTTTTTTTTTTTTTTAATAAATCAATATGAATCTTTTTATATAGCTTATAGTCAATCATTTTTAATAAATTTACAGTCAAATTACACCCCGCACGGACTCCTATATAATCCTCAAGCCAATAAGTTGGTGTTAATTCAGTGATTATATAATCAAAGGATATAAATGTATAAATTTCATTCTGAAAAAAATTTAAAAAAAAACCACATATATGTTCCATACCTTGTAAAAAATAAAATGGTGAGGATGAATCTTCATGTTTATGTTGAAAAATATTTAATATACGTATAAAAGCTTTTAAATCTACAAAAAAATGTGTTTCATTGATAAAACATCGATTTATAGCACCTTTTATTTTTAAATAAAATTTGGATTTTTTTTTTTTTAATAATTTTTTATAGTATAAAATGGTGTTATGGGTATTTATATTATTTAATAATATTTTTGTGTATAGTTCATTACGTTCTTGATGATTATTTTTGATTATTTTTGATTCAGAAGCCATTGTTTGTTTGTTTGATGTCTTTTTATCTGTTTTTTTATTTTTTTTTTGTGAAAGTGAGAAAGGGAAGTCTTTTAAAAATATTGTCTTCACTCGAACAGGACAAATCTGAATATACGGGGAATGAAAAACTCCGGAAACGAAATGATAACAGCAAGTCAAGACTCAAGAAAAAAGCCAACGAAAATTCGAAAAATATAAAAAATAATTTTTTTATATACACTGATTTGAAACACACACTACAATACACTATATTAAATTTTTATTAAAATAAAACATGCACTACAGCCACATATTATATCTATTAATACTAATCACCCTAATAAATTGTCAATGTAGTGGTTCAATCACTATCCCTTTACAAAAAATAAAAAAAATAAAAAAACCAACTTTTATACACAATGAAAGTATTATTAAAAATTTTACGTATTTACTTGAATCATCTGATAATAAAAATTCAAACTCAAGTACAATTATAAAATTAAAAAACTTTGAATCAATCTCTTATAAAGGCCCAGTACAAGTAGGTAATCAAGATTTTATTGTAATTTTTGATACAGGTAGTGCTGATTTTTGGTTAATGAGTGATATTATACAACAACAAAAACATAATTTTATACATTATTATAATCGTAATGAGAGTGATACATGGGCTTCTATTGATAATACAGAAATTGAGTTAAAATATGGTAAAGGAGAATGTAAATTAATAACGAGTTCAGATGTTTTAAAAATTGGTAATTATTTAGTACATAATCAACGTTTTGGTGAGACAATCACTACTTCTAATGATTTTATTATGAAAGAAAATCCAATTGATGGTATTTTAGGTTTAGGGTATAACTCATTAAGTGCTTTAAAAGTCAATACTGTGATGGATTCTTTAAAAAATCAAGGGATAATAAAAAAAAAAATTTTTAGCTTTCACTTAACAAAAGACGAAAATCAAAAAGGTTCTACTTTGTTAATAGGGGATAATGACTTATCATTAGCTCCTAATGGCTTAACTTATGTCCCTTTAACACAGGCGGCATTAGAATATGGTACATGGTTCATTAATCTTGATACTATTTTTATAGGTTCGTCTACAAATTTTAATACTTGCTCTACTACACAACCTTGCACTGCATTAATTGATACAGGGACTTCTTTTATAGGGATTCCTTCGTCTATTTATCTCAGCTTTATTAATCTAATTATTAAAGATCGTAAGGATTGTCAGATGTATCTTGATGGGACTACACAGTGTTCACATGTTTCAAATTTTCAAAATTTACCTGATGTAACTTTTACTTTTTCCAATAAACCTTTTACTTTAAAACCTTCAGATTATTTAATTGAAGGTCAATTACTTGGTTTTTCTGCTTTAGAAGGTACAGGTAACTTATTTATTATGGGTGATATCTTTATAAAGACTTGTGGATATGTGATCTTTGATATGGAAGAAAATCAGGTAGGATTAGGATTTCCGCGGGAAATACCTTTGATTGATTTTTTTAAAATATGTATTATTATATCAATATGGTTAAGTTTATATATCATTTTTATACTTTATACACGTTATAAACATAATCAAGTGTCAGAAAATTATAATTCTTTAATTTAACTCTAATAACCGTTATTTTACTACTATAAATAAATAAATTTAATTTTTGATCGATTTTTTTAAAATAACCCTAATAACCCTAAATTATATCTACTAAAAATTAATCCTTTGAAGAGCTTTTTCTTGCCAATTTTTTTCTAAAAGAAAACCACGTGAAGTTTCATGATATTTATCAGTATTTATATTATAAGATAAGATACATACTAGATAGCGTTTTTTACGCGGACAATTTTCATACTCTTGAATATAATTATATAATTTTTTTAAAGATTTTAAAGAGTATAACATTTTTTTTTTTTTAACATTTTTTTTTTTAAAATTTAAAACATTGATTTCTTCAATAATATTAATATTCTCATGATAAAAATTTGCACAATTATTGATATCCTCTATAAAATTCAATCGATTGTCTTCTTTTATCATTTTTTTTGACATCCAATCTGTTTTATTATGTAATATTAAAAATTTAATTTTTTTTTCAGAACCATTATTTTCAAAACAATCTAATTCATTAATATTATAGGTATACCAACCAATACAATGATCTGGATTAATATATGGATTTTTTGGAATCTGTAAAGGATTTAAATACATTTTAATTGGATAAAAAAAATAACCTCTCATAAATATCTTGGAACAAAGTTTAAATTTTTTTTTTTTAGAATTTATATTATATAATTTTTTTAAATGATTTAATGCTAAAATACTTGATGTAGATAAATGACATTGTTTAATAATCTTATTTAATTTCTCATAGGATGTTTCAGTCATATGTGGACCAACATATCGTTTAAGTTCATTATAATAATAAGATTTAGGGTTAAAATTGTTTTGATCGATTTTTTTTTCCGAAAAATTGTTTTGATCGATTTTTTTTTCAGAAAAATTGTTTTCTTTTACTAAATCTAAATCTAAATCTACTAAATCTAAATCTTCAGACTCATAATCCACATAACATTTATACTTTACAGACAATTCTAAGTGATAATATTCTAAATTATCTAAATTTTTATAAATAATATCAAATTCTCCAACAGTATTCCCATTTTTAAAATCATTGATTTGTATATTTGTTTTTATTTGTGATATATTAATTTTTATATAATTATTTCTGAATATATATTCTACTAATGAACCAAAATAATGTCCTAAAATACGATTTGCTTTATTTTTGATTAAAAAATTTTCAATCTTTTTTTTTAAATTTTTAGGGTTATTATTAGGGTGATTATTATTAGGGTTACTGACCCGTATATAACCCGTATTAGGGTGATGATTCGGGTGCTTATTATTACGGGTTAAATACGGGTTATTTTTAGGGTTATTTTTTTTTTTTTGAGATTCTTCTACAACTTCTTCTACAACTAAAGAATGATCTAAATCATCATCATTAAACAACATATCAATTTGTTT
>JACKZZ010011353.1_pt1 | contig 10975 bp, 11 predicted proteins | sample 8027871 | NCBI WGS metagenome assembly JACKZZ01 (sample SAMN15724774, study PRJNA655200) | protist metagenome | isolation source: fluorescence activated cell sorting (FACS) single amplified genomes of... | place: USA: West Boothbay Harbor, Gulf of Maine | collected 2000-07-19
TACCTCCATGTAAACGCAGACGTACGATGACCAGTTGCAAGGGTATCACGCAGTAAAAGGCAGGGGAATGTATGATCGCTTTTTGGTCAAAAAGAAAAAGCGATCAAAAAAGGTGGACAAAAGCGATCAAAAATTGAAACACTTGGTCAAGCAGGTTCATAAAAAGATCATACAAGATGAAATCACCGACGTTGCCACGCTGGAGAGGACATGCATACAGAATGCCAATAATAAGTATGGAAATTATGGGAAAAATAAATATTATATAGAATTATAGAGAAAAAATGCAACCGTACCATAACCTTACGAGTTACTGTAGTTTCCCACCAAACAAGATAGCGAACTATCACATTGAGAATATTAAAGGGGATATGTCACTTGCTAGACCTGTCAAACGTTGGAAACCGATAAATGATCGAAGCAACCCGCCATCCCCTCCACCATCAAAGAGAACAATACGGAGCGAGGATGTGAACATACGGGACAGAAGCATCGACCCTGATGCCAAAGGTAGACTCACCGACTTCGAGACGGAAGAGTACATGCGAGAGATCAACGAGGATGCCAAACGCTTTGCCCTCATTGGAGAGAAGGTCATCACCGATCTGTTTAAAGTTCAAGTACCTGACCCCAGTGACATGGAGTACATCAACAAGAGAAGCGAGATCATGGCACAACTGAAGATGTCCAAAGAGGAAGCAGACGATTACTTGAAACAGAACTTTCGAGAGCAGTACAAGACCAAAAAATCCGTTGACATCACACGAATGGATGCACCTGTCACCGTCATGTTGGACGTGTTCAAGCAGATGGACGACAACATGGAACAAAGTCCTGAAAATGTTGCTAGGATGAAGAACGTCTTGAATAATATGTTGTTGAAAGAAGGACGGAGAACCGCTGAAGAGATCCAGCGTATCTTGAACATACTGATCAACAAACCTTTTTACAGGGTTGACTACAAATGTATCGACCAGACAGTCCATTGAGACTGCTTGGATATTTGTCTAACATAGTCGTCGGTAATGCAGAATTTGAGCAGGGTGTGGGTGTCGAACAGAAACAACCTGATTCCTCTGATATGAAAGAAATGCAAGACCCTAGAAATCTTATATACGTATCGAGACAACTTGAAAAGTTACGACCAGTACATGTAGTTGTCCAGCAGAACGATGAACAGAAGGACGACAGTATAGTTGCCACTGTGGACAATGTGGTGGAAGAGAAAGTAGAAACTACTCCGTCTGGACAAAGTGAACCATTATTTGATGATTTGGATGATTTAAGCGAAGAGGAAGATATCAGCAGTTTTTTAGAACCAGATAATCCTGAACAAGAGCAAATGTTGGTAAGATTGAGACAAGAATTGGCACAGGAAGTATCAAAAATCAATTTACAAATAAATAGGGACAGACGAGGAAATAAGGACGACAGAAAAAAGAAAGCACAAGATAAACTAAAAGAAGAAATATTCAAATAAAATGTGGTATATGTAATTTATTAGTTTCTAAATCAAATATAGCACGACATAAAAAAACAAAACATAAATAATTATAAAAAAATCTCAGTATTTAGTATACATTTCCAACACTCAATGGAAACATATAATAGATATCTAAAAATTATCGAAAAGGAATTCGGACACAAGAATACGACGGACAACCACGAACTGGATCAATATTGTACTGCAGTGTTTGGGAATTCTAAATACAAAGGTGCAGTTGCTCTTGACCGAATTCCTAGACTGAAGAGTGGTCAGTGCTGTATTTTTAACTTGGACAACAGTCAGTCAGGCAGTCACTGGATGGGTCTGTACAACGACGGCAAACGACACGTGGTCTACGATTCGTTCGGACGCAAGAGTCAAATTCTAGGCATACCCCTTAAAAATTACATCGACACACAGCATGATCGTGAACAACACGTTAAAGAGACCAATTGTGGTCAGCGTGTGATTGCTTTTTTGGCGTGTTGCTACACGTTGCCGATCGAACAAGTGCTGACCATTTGACAAAAACAAATATAAAACAATATAACACAAAAATTAATATCTATGCTAATAGCATAGATATTAATTCGATGAGCAACAAATTTAACGAATTCGGTGGGAGTGGAGATAGTAGTAGCGTGACCAACGGATCACTGGACATCTACGGGTTCAGTCTGAAGGCGGAGAACTTAGAAGCGAACCAACCTTTGAAAACCAACTCGGACAAGCAACTGGTCAGCACCCAACTGAGTATTTCGGATGTGGTTAATTTACAAGCAGAACTAGATTCAAGTCTTCAAAACCCTAATCAAAATAATTTAATTAGTGATGGTGTTGAGGTAACTGCTGGAAATGTTTTGAAAACAGATACATTAACAAGCACCACAATTCCAGTAATCGGAACTAAAACGGTAACAGTTGACGCTGATTTAAGTTTAACAACAGGTAAAAACCTGGTCAGTGATATTGTTGTTTGTGATACTTTGTCGAGCAACTCGGGGACTGGTGAAATAACGTTAACAAGTGTAGATTTGAATGCGTCTGGACAATCAATCACTAATGTTGGCAATTTATATACAAGCAAACTTTTATCAAATGTAACAGAAATACAAGTAGAAAACAATTTACGAATGAGGAGTAATGATATTGTTGATGTAGATAGTGTTGAAGTAAATACAAACATAACAACCCCGTCAATTCAAACGAATACAATTACAACAAATACAACAGGTAAAGTGTTATTTAATAGTGATGTAGATTTGTTCAGTAATGATATATTAAGTAGTGGCAATATTAAAACAACTTCATTTAGTTCAACCGATGTAAAAACAAATGATATAGATGTCGATGCTAATTTAGATTTTCAAGGAACAAGAGAATTAAAACAAGTGAATACCGCTGATATCTGGAAGTTAAAAAGCACCGCTGGTGGTATTATAAACTGTAGCGGAGGCAATAATATTGTTAATCTAAGTGGGTTGTCATCTGAAACTGTTAATTGTAACACTCTAAACGATCTAGGTTCAAATGGGGTCAATCTAACTGGTGCTTTAATTATGACTGGGACCAAGTATATTCAAGATGTTGCTGATTTAGGAGTCCCACTGGGTGGGTACTATGTAATACCTGACAGTACCACTTATGTTATCATGGGTCAACATACTTTACAGTATGGTTTTCAGTTTGGTGCTAATTGCTCTTTGCGTGGTATTGACTTTTCAGCACAAATCACCTTTGATGAGACGAGTAGAGATTGTGATATTAAAGCAGTAGATAATAATTTTTATTTATCCCAACTCACTATAATTGGGGGTGGAGGACGCTTCACAGGAAACACAGCATCTGTAAGGGGTTTATTGAATGCTACTAACTATGATGTATCTGCCCCAGCACCATTTTATGAACGAAACAAAAGATTTAAAGTAACGGATGTCAATATATTGCGTCCATTCAAAATAGGGACAGTTGAAGGGTTTGGTACACTGAATATAACCAATAATTTCTTCAATGGTGGTGGAGGACTGGCAGGTCAAGCATCTAATTATTATACAAATGAAGGTTTATCTATCTCTGATGGTTTATCATTAGAGTTTAATAATAATAAAGTAGTATTAATGGCAGGATCACAACAAGCATCCACATTGAAGATGCTTAATATGAAAGCAAGAGTAAGTTCACTATTAGGTTTTAATGCTGTAACTATTACAGGAAATATCTTCCATCCAAGAAATGCTGAAACTGGTATTGATTTTGATGCTGACAGCAGAACACAATTAGGAAATATCAGCGGAAACGTCTTCATACGAACTGGTGGGACAAGTCCTTTAATCAATTACACAGACCAACCAACTTATGATAATTATAATGTTGATAGTGTTAGAAATTACAACATTAATGCTAATACAGGAATTGTAGATTCTGAACCTACCTTAAAATCTGGTTTCGGAACAAGTGAGATTATTACAACAGCGTCATATGAAGAGTTGGAATTCACTGATAATGCCCAAGTATTACCAATAACAGAAAGTTCAAGGTTTTGTATTCAACTGGACTTGACAGGTGTTTCAACCGCATTTGTCGCTAATGAAAGAATTACAGACACTGCTTCCTCAAATACTGCGTTAATAATGTCCGTTGATGCTGAGAGTGGAGGAAATCAATCTGTCTATATTCTAGATATGAGTGGGACGTTCAATGCTACACCTACAACATTCACTTCTGCTACTGGGTCTGCTAGTGGAGGAACTCTGAGGATGAGGTATAAATACTTAGAAACCGACCCAAGGAAACTAACCCTAAATATGAGTATTACTTTTACAACAGATGAAAACAAAGATGAGGAGACTACTTTTGCTCCAGGTGATGGAACAACTCCTGACACTGATTGTGAAGTGCCTATCAATACTCGCAACGACGCGGTGGGAGGACATCTAACTTTAATTTGTGTAAGGCGATGGACTACTGGCGATATTATAAACTTTTATGCTAAAACCGCAGATGCTACGACTGAAATGAACATAATCAAAGCGTTGGTAGCAATTAATTAAAATAAAAAATATATTATCATATAGTATTAAATAAATATAATATGCACGGTGAAGGAAACAAATACAAAGGAGAGAACCACGGTCCATTAATTGTAAATGGCAGACCAAAAATAGCGGAGTACATGGGACCAGGCACGAATATTGTAAAACGAGCGGAATTAGGTATTCAACCGCTGACGGTTGTCGATATCGTCAGTGCCATTCACGACTGCGACTACTGGTTGGCACAACTCGCACCAACGAAGGAAGAACAGTTGAAAAGAGTTAGATTAGCAGATAAAGAAATGCTCGGTAGGTTGGAATTAACAAAGGAGTTCAAATTAGACAATTTTCTAAATATCAAGGCGGGTAAAATCGGGATAGGTGCAAAAGTTAAAATTGAAAAAAAGGGCAAAATCTTGGGATCTTTGGTGGGTCTCGCAACTGCAGGTCCGTTGGGTGCTGTTGCTGGATATTTGGCGGGAAAAAAGGGGAAAAACAAGTTGGAAGCGATCGCTGGTCCTCTCATCCAACACCCAGAGAAAGACATCCAATTCATCCGAAGATTCAGACAGTCAAAGGTTGACGAGTTCAACAAGTTGGTCGGGATCAGCAGAGGGGAGGGAATGCATGGAGAAGGGTTAGGTATATCAACACCACCAAACTATAAAGAGGGGAAAGGCAATGTCAGGACGCTCAATGGGAACAAGTACAGAGGAAGCGGATATGTTTTGCGATAGAATTATTTTCTCTGCCATATAACATATAGAAGAATATGAAGAATGTGTTGGATTACAATAAAGATGGTTCAATTGATCCTCAAGATTTCTTTGATCTGGTGGTTCATCTGATGAGGCAACAGAACAAAGAGAACAACCTGTTAAAAGGAAGCGAGAAAAAGTCCAACGTGCTACATGCGGTGGAACAATTGCTAGGAAAGGAGACGTACGAGAGGTATGCTCCTCTGTTAAACGTTGGTGTGGATTTCTTGCACAAACACATAGTCCAACGGACGAAAAAGTGGTGTTGTCTTTCAAAATAGACTGCTGTCCTGTATCAGCGAGATTTGATGATTTAAATTCTCTAGTAAATCATCCAGTTGTTCGCTTGTCAAGTGGTTCTTCAGCAGAACGCTCCTAGTCTCCCTCTCCAAGTTGGACAGTTGGTTGTACGTCGTTCTGGTGGTCAAGTACTTGTTCTGGTTGTCCATCGAGTCGTTGACCGCCGATCCGACGGCACTGCAACTGGCGAACACGCTCCCTACGATCAACGCAAAAGGGTTGATGGTGGACACGCTGGTTATCAGACTGCTGACTGCGACGGCGTTGCAAAAGTGGGTGAACGACTTCATAAAATTGCACCTCTTCCTGAACTTGGCGGACGCCTTCTTGTTCTTGTTCTTGTCTGCCACGATGGTCTGCAAGATTTCTGCTATTGCTTGTTTCTTCAAATCGATTCTGTCTTCCATACTATCGATGTGTTTATTTTCGTATATATACCTATATACGAAAATAAATTCAAAAATAAAAAATATATAGTTGTATTGTATACAAACAATGTCTCACGACAGGTTCAACGTTTATAAGACAACGCAATATGGAGGTTTTCTTACGAAAGAAGCAGTGAATTCGATAAAAGAAACAACAAAAAAGAATGGTTGTTATAAACAAGGTTTGCCGTACGATTATAAAACAAATGAATGTGGTCAAAATCCTTGGTTAAAAGAAGGAGATGGCATTCTAAGTGGAATAAATAAATTAAACAAATACGCTGATGACTTTTATAAAGATGCAGATGACTTGGATAATATGGATATACATACTGCGTTAAGATCGAAAAAAAAGTCAAGAACAGGTTTAGGTGAAGTTTTAAAATTTACTAAGGGTTTAAAACATTTATCATATTACGCAGGTAAAACAGCAAAAGGAAAATTAGAAAACACTTGAAAATTTATTTGAATTTGATTAACTTGTTTTTTCTCCTTTTCTCTCTCGCCCTCTCCGCCTGTACAGGCAAATAGCAACTCCTACACGATTTTCTTCTTCTCTGACTCCGTTTCTTGTTCACGTAATCAAAGCAATCGACAGGTTTGATAAGTTTGCACAGTCTACAGCGGAAAGACGGGTCGTCCCCTTCACTTAACATCCTGTTCTCATAGTACCCTGTCCTGTCTTCCTTCTGTCTCTGCACCTTGCTGGAACAATTCCCACACGTGTATGTTATATTAATTAGATTGTTGGTCTCCATTTCATATAACATAAATCGTCAAATCTTTATGCCTGTTTTTTGGTCACTCATCACTGATGATGAAAAAATTACAAATACTGACATACTGACATATTTTTTTAAAAACACCAAGGTCGAATCGCCTTGCTGTACCCTTGGTAGGTCTGCCCACGCACTGTAACTTCCTTCTGGTACACTTCTGCCTTGTCATACAGTTGTCTGATGACTTTCTGGTTCTCGAGTTTGGTCAACCCTTTGTCTTTGATCACCATCTCGTTGATCCCGCTCACAAAGTTCATGTTGTCCATTATCAGTTTGAAACCGTTGTCCATGAGTACGTAGTCGTCGAATTCCAACTTGTATTTGCCTGTAAATTTGTTCCTGTTGGAGAACGTGATGGTTTTGTTTCGGAAGTCTATTCGTTTGTAGTCAAACTTCATCTTGCTGTTGATGCCTTTCAATTTGACCACTCTTCGGCATTTTTCCTTCTTGAGTTCGTCATTCTTTAGAGCATACATCTTGTTCCCCAAAGTCACCATCTCCGTGTAGTACCCTCCTTCTTGGTCTGTCTCGTTGGTCAATTCCCCCAATTCGTCCCCACCTGATCGAATCCATTTCTTGCACATCTCCTCGTCAGCATACAAGTTGTAATCGGTGACCACGCTATCGGTGTCCATGTAGAAGATCTTGCCTCCTTTGTCTTTGATGTCTTTCAACAGTTTATAGAGTTCCAGTCTAGCATTAGACGCAATCATAGAACCTATTCCGACATTGGCACACCCTGCTTTGATCGTCCCTACTATATCGTACACATCGTATCCGTTGACCTGTTTGTAGTTCTTCAATCGCTGACTGAACAAGTATTCCGCAAACCTTGCCTGTCTCTTCTGATCCGCACTTCGGATGACCTGCTTGTTCTTGTTCCTGTCTGGTGTTTCCTTGATAAGAACTTTCTGATTCCTGTCGTTGTATCGAATCGCCCAGAATCCGTAGAACGAGTTGATGATGATCTTGGCGATCTGTCTGAGTCCAGCATTGCCATCTAACTGTGCCTCGATCTTCATCTTGTATATGTAGTCCACGCATTCCTCAAAGATGGAACCTTTCAGTTTGTAATTGTACACGTACTCGAACTGGTATTCGTACCCTATGTCGTTTTCCAACGAGTAGCGGATCTCTTCCGTAGACAAGACGCTCTCCTGCCAGTTGTCCGCATAAGGAAACATGAGTTTGCCGTCCTTGAAAACTGCGTGTAATGGTATGTTGTTCTTGTGGGTGGTTCGGAACTTGCATTTCACAAATCCGAACCAATCTCGGTTGAAGGAAGACGTGTTGACAGTCAATTTTTCCACCTTGCCGTAAGGATACTTATGAGACTTCATCGCATAGGGATACAGACTCGTGAAATCCACATAGTAGAATTTGCCACTGGAATACCCTAACTTGGTCATCACTTCGTTTCTCCCTCCTTGAAAGTATTTGCGTATATCAGCGTCCACCTCATCCGACAAATTATAGATGTTGTCTTCGTAGAATTTCTCCAAAAAGATCTTTCTCGCCATCCCCGCGTTCGTTAGCACGTCTTTTATCGAAAAGTTGAATCTCTCTTCCATGATGTTGTTGAAAGTGATCAAGATTTCGTGCAACGACACGCAGTCGTTCATCAAATACTGGTTGGTGTACTCGTAAATTTCTTGACTGGTGCAGTTGTCGATGTTGATCTTGTCGTGATCGACATCCCCTTCCAATTTGACTGTCTTAGGTTGAAATGCTTTACACGCCCCGTCCAACGATAGAGGGATCAAGTTGAGCGAATCTCGAATCTGGATCGTTTTCTTGGTCTTGTAGAAGAAGAAATCCAACGACATGAGTCGTCCGCCCGAATCCAGCAAGTTCTCCACCTTGCCGACGTCTTGCATTTCTAATAGTTGTTTCAGCAACAGGAAGGTATCGAATTTCCCTCCATTGTGAGCGTACAATATAATGGATTTGTCATAGGATTCCAAGAATCTGACAAATACCTCCAGCACATTATCATGATCTCTTTTGTAGATCTCTTTATAATACGGAACGGATGCCGATCCATCTTGTGTCCCCCCATCATAGAATCCCAATGCGTACACGGTGGTATCGTGCTTCTTGTTTCTGTCCCTTGTGCTGTCGCAAGTCTCTAAATCGTATGTGCATATCTTCAGTTCCGAGGGTTTCTTCTGCTTGGGTCGTTTGACGAGGTCTGCGTTGAGTTCTGCTTCTTTGATCGCTTTTTTGATGTTTTTCAAGTCAAGAACTTTCTTCTTGTCCTCTTGGATCGCTTTTGTGTCGGTATCCAAGTTCTCCTCTTTCAGCAACTTGTCACACTCTGCTTTGGGCAATAGGGCGTGGGCGTGAGTGCCTATGATGATGATCTTTACCTGTTCCGAGTCGTTGTTGTAAGCATATAGTTTCGATTTCACGTCTTCGTCCAAGTAGTAGCACATGATCGATTTTTGAATTTTTAGTGCCAAGTTGGGCAATATGTTGTCTGGCGTGAATGTAATCTCTTCGTCTTTGAATTGTTTCATATAGTTCTTCGTCGCATAGTTTGCTTTTGTCTTGTTTAGTAATATGGAAGTGTACACCGCTTGGATCAGACAGCATTTGAAGGTCGACGGTTTGTAAATGTAGTAGTCCTTGCACAAGTTGAAGAGTTGTTTGTTCCCTTGCTGACTGAGTATCATATTCCGTTTGATCCACTTCAAACTCTTCCACGTGTTGTTGAAAATATCTGTCTTGTCATCTTTAGGTTCGTCCTCAACTGAAGATCCGTCTCTGGTGATCTTTGTGCCGAAGACCACGTTCTGAAACACGTTGCCAGTGTTGAGACTGACGATGTCCACTCGGTTGAAACTGCCGTTGTCGTGGTACTGAGCGATGATGTAGTTTGCGATCCTCTTGACATCCTCTATTACGTTGTTGTAACTTAGAAATTTCGTCGCATGGGATTTCCCTTCCTCGTTCTTCAGCACGACCATGATCTTGTGAGTTTGGAGGTGCGTTTGACCGAGTTTGGCGAGTCTCCCCATGATGCTGTCTATCAAATCGTACTTGGTTGCTTCATTCAAAACGATCTCGCTGTCGAAGGAGAGCGACTGAGTCATCGCCCGTTTGCTGTTCGTGAAGGTGTTGTACTTTGCCTTTCTAAATTTGATGTCTGCTTTGATCTTGTTCCGCTTGTGGACTCTGGTAATGGTGTACCCATCTTTGCTCATCTGCTCGACCCCCTGCTTGAGAGTTTTCTTGAGACTTCTCGCGGAAAACCCTCTGACTTTGTTCTCTTTAAAATATCTCGCCACCCCCGCCATGGAGTTGGCGATTCGTACTGTTTTCTTCTTGTTCTGTATTTCGTAAATCATTATTAAATTAGTTATATATTATTTTCTTTCTATACATATATTGTGGTGACAAATCTTTAAGTGTCTTTTTTTGGGGCAATTTTATTTTATTATTAAATTTATTTATCGATCATTATTAATTAATATATATAATATCAAGTCAAAGTATATGTTTCAAGTCATATATATATATGCCTACGTCACCCATCGTGGGATGTTCAGCAGTCTATCTATTTCTTCTTTTTCTTGCCCTACTTCTCCTTCTTCCTTTGTTTGCTGGATTTTTTCTAAAATTTGTTCACGAACGGACTCACAAAAAAAGACGGTACGGACGGTTTCCCAGCGTAGGCGTCGCATTCTTGTCCACAACTCAACACCAGCACCGAGGTGGAGGCAAAAGGAATGCCGAAGATGCGTCCGTCCAATGAAAGCACGCCTCCAATCCACTTGCTTCCACCGCTCCCGAGTCCAGCAATGGTCGTCGTGTCGGCGGTGTTGGTCGCTGGGTCAACAATCAGCACCGAAGCGGAGGCATGAGGAATGCCGAAGATGCGTCCGTCCAATGAAAGCACACCTCCATACCACGAATTGCTTCCAACATCGATCGAACTCAGTTGCCTTGCCTTTGTTGCTCCAGCACGATCAGCAAATTGGACACTGTCGACGGCGTTTCGATACTGGTGGAATTCCGATGGGACCCCAATTAAGTCGACGCGTTGGGCAACTCTCTGAATCATCTGAGTTTGCAAGACCTCTGATATTGCTTCTTGAGTAGATAAATTGTTTCTTGAAATTGTTTCTTGCATTGACAAGTGTGTTTGGATCGCTTGGGAGTAGTTGCTTGTAGTTTCTTCTTGCAAGCT
>JACKZZ010009125.1_pt1 | contig 10971 bp, 10 predicted proteins | sample 8027871 | NCBI WGS metagenome assembly JACKZZ01 (sample SAMN15724774, study PRJNA655200) | protist metagenome | isolation source: fluorescence activated cell sorting (FACS) single amplified genomes of... | place: USA: West Boothbay Harbor, Gulf of Maine | collected 2000-07-19
CTTTGCCTTTTTTCTTGCTTTTCCAAACTAGCATGACAAACAAACATACTTACTAACTCCTGCGAGAAGGACAACATCAACCGCATCACATTAACAACAGATCGGCGAGTTGCGGCAGATCCGGAAGACGCCGCGGGAGAAAGATTGGACGGCACAGCTGAAGTACCGCAACGCGACGAAGCTAGAGGAAATTGCCAAGATCCTGGAAAAGCTGAACGATGGGCGGATCGCCTTGGACGCCATGAAGGACGAGAAACAGCGTCTCGAGCAGGAAAAGCTGGAACTCTTGGACGAGAACAACCGGACGGAGCGGCAGCTGCAGGAGTTGGTGTTCCCCGATCTCACCGAAGTTGACGTGGACCTATACTTCGCCGGCTCGAACAACCCCCACGACCTGTACCTGAAGATGCAGTGCTGCGACGCCCGGTACCAGAAAGCCCGGGAGAATCTCGTGCGGCTGTTCTCGGTGCACCAGAAGTGCGAGAAGATTCGCGAAGACTCCCTGCGGACACCGACGCAAGTCGCGCAGCTGGCAGAGATCCTCGTGGAGCTGCGGCAGCGCGTCCGGGCGGAGTACAAAAGTGGTCACAGCGAATACGAGCGGCTGAAGACATTAGCCCAGGAGCAGGACCAACTTGTGAACCAACTGCAGACACGAATTCAACAGATCGACAAGGGACTCGTCATAGAAAATGGTATAGGCACCTAGACGTTTCTGCTTTTGTTCACAGACCGAAATATTTCTGCTTTTCGCAGTGAGTGTTCTTGTAGAACCGCCATAAATATTAATATGCGCAACTGTTCTTGAAGGTGAAGGTGATGAGTTATCGCTTTCTTATTCTTGCATAAGATTAGTTATCGAACTCACAGGGGCGTTCGGAAAGGCGAATGAGAACAAGGACGCGAAGATTTCCGTGATGCCCGTAATCGATCGAATCGAGACGCTGCGGCTGCGCGGAGAGAATGCCACGTTGTGCACCAAAATCACAAAAGCGCTGAAGCCGGAACTGGAAGAAACGGAGCAGAAACTAGCTGCAGAACGGGAGGACGTACAGGTGGCTTTGGGGTCGATGCAGGAGAAAATCAAAAACCTGGTGGCAGACATCCGCGAGAAAGCTCATGTCCTGGAGACGCAGAAACAGCTGCAACCCTTGCCCTCGGACGATCCGGCACTAGAGCTCTTGCGCTTTCGGGAGCAGATGCTGGGCTCGCAGGCTCAGGCCCTGCAGCAAGAAATAGAGGCTGCGGAGCGGGCGCACGACGTCGAGAGCCATCGCTTGCACACGTTGCTGCATGAGAAGCAAACTACGCTCGGTCGCTTGACAAATGGCTAATTTCTTGGTCGATGCGCTATTTTTGCTGCCCTAGCTAGCTAGAAAAGACTCACGATCAAGGACTTTGCGACAACAAGTAATTTCATGACTGAGCAACGGCGCCTTGAGGGCTCTCTTGATTTCGGTGGTCGAGACTGTTCATTTGAAAGAATTTTAGAGACGAAGAAATTATGCAGAAAGAAGTTCCAACCTATCTCACGCGAAGAAAGCAGAAATTTATCGGTTTGTGGCAAGGCAGTGCAAAGAGTGAGTCCGCAGCCTGCTAGTGCTCGGCGATCAGTGAGAAGACATATCCCAATGAATCAATAAGTTTTAATACTAGATGAAATCGGGTTAGATATTGATCAGAGGATCTGTAAGCATTGCGCACTGAAATTGATCTGCTTGATGAGCTGAGGCTGAGTGATAGACCTTTTTTTGCTCGGTGCCGTGTCAGATGATGAAGAAGCCCGTTCAAGATGAGCGATCGGTTTATCAACGGTAGACATGCTTGTTGTGTACGGTGCAGTAGATTTTTATACGGTATTTGAGGTGTGTCCTGTGGCTTATTTCTTTGATAGAGCATAATAATAATTCCCATTCTGAATGAAATGCCTGCAGAGAGAGCCTTCCCCCAAACCGAAACGTAGTGCTTGAATTTCATAATCTTTCGTCTTTTTTACTTTTGTTTTTGATATCTAGTAGTTTAGAGAGGTTCTTGGTTCTTGTAATACGCTGTAAAATTGTATATTGTTTTTTTTCGAGCAGCAGCAAAAAAATTTAGCTTTCGTATTTAGCAAAACTTTTAGCAGTTGTTGTACTCTTAAATCGAGAAATCGATCCCACAAGTTCGAGCAAATTCATTGTAACGATCGAAATCAGAAGGAAACTTGATTTATTAACGCTGATTCAGAAGAACAAAAGGAAAAGTCGGTTGTTAGTTCAAGTCTAACCTCTTTCTGCTATTTTGATCCAAATACCAAATCTCTAAAGATCCAGACGCGTCTGAAAATCGACAGACACACAACATCGCAAGCAAATAAATTTGATCAAAGGCCACAAATCACCACTGAGTTACGCGCGCTGTGGATCCTATTCCACCAAATTGATACAGGGACCGGCTTTTTTCGCTGTGAGTCTGATCTTGTTTTGTACAAAACTTGATCGGGTTTTCGCTTCGATTAAGCTGCTTGGCAATCTTTCAACTACAACTGGTACTACTTTTCTTTCGCTTCCTGTCGGAAGAACCGCACAAGAACTCTTCAACCTTTAGATATTTTCTGTAGAATTCTCGACCTGTGAACACGTGGCATCTGGATACTAATCTAATTTTATTCCGAAAAACATCAAGAGCGCGACAAGAATATTAACTGTGAGCTATTCATCGACAAAGCGTATAATTTCGACCATACCATCTGTTTCTCCGATAACATTTCTAGAAGAAAAGCAATTGTTGTGTTGTACAGCAGCTGCCTAGAAGACCACAAGTAGACGTTACTGACAAACCAAGAAAGAAGCAACTCTTGAAAAAGATCACGCTTGAACAAGACCACTCCACTGGATCACATCACACATCAGACGGAACCTGGTACTAGCTACCTCATCGGGGACCCTCTGGATCATCACTCAGACTCGAGACCACTGCCTGGGAGCCGCAGAGACAGCAAGCAAGAGTAGATCTTTTGTCACGACCGGATCTCGAAGTAGCGATCCACCCGTGATCACAGCTTCTCGGAAAAAATTTCTGGCAAAATGGCAGAGCAGCAAGAGGAACAGAGTCCGCAGGTGCAGGACTTTTCCGTCGACGACGAGTCTATGGGCTCCGTCGTGAAGATCTTTTCCATCCCGCAATCGTGCGTGCCCAGGATCATCGGGCCCGATGGTTAGCTATTTTTTTGCTTTTGATACTGATACTGATTGATCTAGTACTACAACGTCAAAACGCGACAAGAAACTTCCAACCGAAAAATTCAAATGTGATAAAAGATGATTTTGAAGAAATTGAAATTCTACCGCTAATTAATATATTACGTCTGCCCGAATGATGATGATCATGACAAAGCTCCCTTTAGATTAAAGTTAGAACGAGCTCCTGCAACTGGCGCGTTGTGCTATGCGAGGATCCGGAGGGCCGAGCGGCGCTGTGAGAGAGGAAGATGATGTTGTCCATGTATCTATCCATCCGGTTTGCATACAATGTTATTGAAGACTGATCCATGGGAATTTGTAAAAAATTGGTGACAGCTGATGTCATGCATTGATTGCGATCGCGCACAAGGACAAGTAGTTTTTGATCAAGGAGATCGAACCTGACCGGACCACGGGTATTTATATGAATATACAAGGAACTAGCGCGCCAGTTGAGATTGATCCTTAGTCGACGATGACTAGAGGGATCGGGATGGCAGCAATAGTGCGAAGCAAGATCTTTTGTTTCTGGCTCGTTTCTACCTTTATTGCGTTCACAGCACGATTCAACTGGACGCAGCCGAAGGATCTTTTTGACGGGCGCGATGTGTAGTTTCACATTTATGAATGACAAGAACGTCAACGTCCGCAACTGGAGGAACAGTTGCGGTTTGCATGTTTCTCTGCCCTGTGGATCAGCTCGATCTGGATTGTGTATGCATGGCGTTAGTCAAGCTCCGGTTCTTTCAAGAAAAAATCAAAATCGGGAAGATCCGAAAAAGCATCTCTGTGTGGGCAACCACGAGCCTGCTTCATAGCACTGAGCGTGCAGGTCGTGCTTTCCGAATGCCCTCTTTGAAAGCGCATAGAAAGAACCGGGGCGACGAATCACGTGACAGGCGGTGCTCGCTGAAAAACGGAAGAACGGTTGGCGTTCTCGAAGAAACAACACGACCGAAAATACAGCGAGTATCAAACAACTACGGAAGCAGCAACTACCTAAGTACCCACAGCCACGGAAGACGAAGCTGTCGCGACCATCTGCGGAATAGCGAACCAGGAATCCTCGCCGGCTATACTAATGCAAGACACATCATCTTCTCTCACAGTGCTTATCAGCCGACCCGGTAGTTCGCCAGCTGTAAGAGGAGGAAGTCGAAAAGGGAGCTCTAGAATTTCAGTAGCAGCGCCAGACCACTAACTTCGGGCGACAGACAAATGAAATTTATTTATCGCTTGCTAGGTTCGACGATTCGCGAGCTAAAGGCAAACTTCGCGTGCAGCATCGCGATTAACCAGGAGACCAAAGAGAAAGGATACTCCGTTTGCACCGTTCGGGGCGAAACCGACGAGTCCGTCGGCGAGTGCAAGGCAAAAGTGGACACTCTCTCCGAAGAATCAAAAATGAACGCCTCCAAGGAAGTGCAGATTCCGCAGAAATACGTCGGTATGTGGAGATGTTTCTCACAGATTGAGTAGATTTGCAACTACCTTTGGGTGGATTTTTCACGGGGGCTACTGTTATACCGCTCCGTCATGATACGCATCTGAATTCTTTGTTCTATGCTACTTATTAGGGATACAGCAGCTTCACGTTGCAAAGTAAATACATGGAAATTTCTTCAGGTATGATTATTGGCGCAGCGGGGGTGACGCTCCAGAAAATAAGAAAGCACACTGGCGCATCCATTGAAGTCATGCAGGAAACGGCTAACGATGGGTTCTCCGTCGCACACGTCTCTGGAAGCCTAGAGCAGGTATACGATCGTAGCGAGGCTACGGCTCCTTACCAGGCTGCAATGAGAATTATACCTAGTTGTAGGAGATCGAGATGCTGGATCCTTTTTTTTTTCTTGGAAGAAACGAAATCCAGCATTTATATACCCTGTACAAACATTAAAACGCACAGGTCGACAAAACCGTGGATGTAATTTCGAAGATGGTTGTGTCCGGGAGACAAGCGTCCGAGGGGTACCAAGAGTATTTGAAGAATGTGCAAGCGGGATTAGTGCCTGCCGCACCGTTCAAGCCGGATAAGATGCCGGGACTGGAGTTTTTGGAGGATGATGACCACCCGCATGGCGGCAAGTCCGCCCCGTCAAAGGGCCACAAATCAGGTAAGGGGGATCAGGATCATCACCACCATCATGGTGGGAATAGTGGTTATAAGGGAGGAGGTGGTGGATACCACGGTATAGAATCTAACGGGAGGAAGGAGATCATGTTAACTCTGGCCCCTCTCCATGGAACCATGTGTTTGCACATGCGATGTTGTGATGTTTTCTTTTGTTTGTCAGCCTCATACTGATCATTTACATTTTCGCATGGAAAAGAACATGATTATTGACAGCACACAAGGAACTTTGCTGCAAATTTGGCATTGCATGCAAAATTTTCATTTTAAGCACAATCCATGCTGCGAGTCGGCTCTGGTGCCGAGGAGCGGTGGTCTTGTCTTTCGTAAACCAAGTTTATTCCGAAATAACATGTCAAACAGGTAAAGGGAAAGACATGGGCTACACACCACGAGGAAAGGTTGGTGATAATGGAGAAGTTAGAGGAGGGTTCGTTGGAGGAGGTGTCGGCATCAAGGGCGGAAGCGGAAAGGGAATTGCATTCGTTGACGCGTCAAAGCACACGCTTTCTGACACTTTCGAGGTAGACAGTTTTTTTTTGCTGCAAAATACGCTCGTCTCTCGTACGATAATTCTCAACATGGGCAGATTGATTGACAAGCAAGGCAAGTGCAAAGCAAAACGCAGGGTCATATTTTTCCGCGATCCAAAAACTCCTTCACCGCAGGTGCCGCAAAAATACGTTGGCCTTTTAGTGGGCAAGCAGGGTGAGGCGATCCGACGATTCCGACAATACGCAGCAGAGAGAGACATGGCGATCCGCGTTAACCAGGACGACAACGGCGCCGCCGCATCGGTTGTGATTACCGGAAACGATATGGATGATATTGTCGCTTTGAAGGCCGACATGACGCAAAACCTTTTCCAAGCGATTGCCAAGCTCGACGCCAACGGGCCAAAGGGCGGCGACCACAAGGGATACGGCAAGAAGGGAAAGGGAAAAGGAAAGATGAACAACTACCACCACCACAAGGGGTACTTCCACGCAGCTGCTTGCTTTACTTATTTTTTTTCCGCAATAAATTCCCTTTACGTAGCTGCATCACAATCGGTATCGTTTGGCAATTATGTGCAGCAGGGAATGCGGCTATTCGAACACCACGGAAGCAGGGAAACTTGAGATTCATCTCGACCAAGAACTCACAACTCTATATCAGGCACAACAGCTACCACGATGATCATTACGGTGGCTCCGGTAGCTTCGATCGCGGTAACACGCACACGCCAGAAGTATACTACGGTCCGACTGGCGGTAGTGGCAAGGGCGGCAATGGCAAGGGGTATAACAACCATGGACCCTATGGTGGCGGCAACAAGGGGGGCGGCAAAAACTACAACCAGGACGATGGCGACTGGTGGGCCAACGTCTTCAACCAGGTATACAGTTTTTCAACACAAGGACAACGCGTAGTAAAAAGAAAACAGTTTCGTCTCGGGTTCGTTGCTTTTCGTTTTGTTTCTTCATCGTTCGGCTGGGAAACAGAAAAAGGAAATCGCAAGTCGTTGGTCCGGTAATTGCGCAAATCGGTTGTTGGTCGGTGTGGTGGGTTGGTGCTACTTGGACCGGAATGAGCAAAGGTCGGTTTCTTTTCGGTGATGATGAGGAAGGTCCGTGTTTCGATGTGTACTGTTTCTTCTGTGTCACAAGAAAGTCTGTTATAGAGCAAGAAAACGAATGAGAATCCACTACATATTTGCTCACAACTACTCTAGATGGTGAATTTATCATCGGTTGCATCATGATGAAAAGCAAAAGAAGTCCTGATAGAATTTGTAGTCGGCATGAAATTTTCTCATCTTTTCGGTCGTTGATGCGCATCTACTTTTTCGGTAAAGCAATGCGGGGGCAAAAATAGGGGAGAAATAAAAGTCGTGGGCTTGGGCTTGACACGCATGGTAGAAATTATTTTCAATTTTTTTTTCCACGTGATATGACGCATAGGTTCTTCAAGGACAACAAGACAAATCTGGAGACTACTCTCAGGCGCAGCAGCAGAACGACTGGGGCAACCAAGGCAACAACTGGGGCAACAACAACAACAGCAACCAGGGCGCCAGCTCGATGAGTGACGGCGACTTGGGCTCCGCACTCGCTGCTCTACTGTCCGCACCTACCGGCGGCAACCAGTCCGGAGGCCAGTGGTAAATTACATACGATACCGCCATCCACCGCCACCGCGAGAAGTTACCTTTTAAGGACATTGTCAACAATAAAGAACAAGAAGACAATAGCTTTTGTCGGGTTTAGTGTTAAATAGACTAGAAACCAATGGTGCGATTTCGCAGTGTCTGAACGAGAGGCACAGCACAAAAGCGCCATCCTCTGCCAGTGCAGCAGGGGAGAAGATGAAACATAGAGATAATTCTAGTTGCTGTATTACACTTTCGGCTGTGACTAAGGTTCATAGTTCAGTGAAGAAAGTCACACGCTGTTGTACTTGGTTGGGTTCTCACGCAAGGAGATTGATATCCTGCGAACAGGTTGAGCAGCCGACCAAATTATAACGTAGTAGTGTTGGTGCCTTGAATAAGTTCCTGGCATTCTAAGTGTAGAACAAGTTCACAGTGAGGCGTACGAGAATATGGGTGATTATTTCTACGACCTTTTATTCCATTTTTTTTACTCTTTTTACATCGTCTGTCATAGTATCCGTGCCGAAAACTTTCAACCTTCCATCAGCCTTTGATTTATTAGTACTTGATTCATCTGATCTGCCAACATCAGTTCTTCATGCTAGAAGTTAAATCGAAAGACTAAATGACTGCTGCGCCACGCCATGGACAGCAGGGAACAGAACACCATCAAACAGGTGCAGTTTTAAAATGAACCGCGCTCGTTTTTATGAAAAAGTTCTATAGTGGATTGATCACCAAACTACAGACAAGAATAGCCTCGACAGACGAAGCGACGACACACGCGACAGAGGTTTATTTATCGAAGTGAAATAGTGACGATAGAATATGAAAACACACAACCACGCCAGGGCGAAGCAACATACGCCTTTCCTGACCTCTACGACGTCTCCGTACTAGCCCAGAACTAGGACGGACAGCGCCTCTGTGAGGTCGATTTTTGATGTACTTATCCGTAATGGAGATCACCTTTCTTTCTACTTACTTTGTCATCATCAGGATAATTCTATGGGAGTATAGTTAGACTAGAGTATCGGTCCGTGACATGTAGGTAAAAATTCCATTCAGCGAATACTTCGACTCAGATTTCTTCTAGCCATCTTTTCGACCCTAATACAACATTTAGCCGTCGAAGAAATTTCAGCTCGCAACGTGATAGCCTTCACGCACCAAGCGAGATAATAGAAGAAAGAAATTGAAGTAGAGCAAGGTCGGAGCTGCAGCAGACCACCACGAGACGATTGTGGAGACTGTTTCTCATAAAGTCCCGGCAGCACGGCACGCAGATTGATCACGAGATCGGACCGGGGATCAGATGACAGCACGATGAAGGTTGGTAACTAATCCAGATCCCTCACAGGTCAGCAGCCGATAACTAGCGTGCGCCCACGATAATTTCGGAATTGGTGCTTCAGAAAATTATCCCGGGTCGAAGATGATGCCGAATGACTAAAGTCAAGAAGTAGATGATCAACTTGCATTAAGTACAAAAGATTCATTGAGTCGAGCTGCTCTCTTGCCTATGCATTTAGGCAGAGGAACCAGCTCAGGCGAACGATCAACCTATAACGATGTTATCGAAAGTACATCCACGTATGGACAATAAGAAGATCTGAGCCTGATGCAGGTGCATTTGCAACAAACTCTTCCAGAATTAGTTCTACTTTTGTTCTAGACTTGTAGGGAGCAACATTTGTAACGTTAACGTTTTACTTTGTAGAGTAGGGTTTATGTATTGCATCGAAAGGTGATCAAAAACGACCCTGTAGACTAAGAAACGGAAAGATTTTCAAGATCACATCCTGCTGATCCATTGGCGTTCTTTTGCAAAAAAACGATCATTATTATAAGGAAGTTCCCACCGAGCACACGATCCCGCGGCGGTGTTCCCCGATCCTTGTGTCCCTTCGACCGCTCTCCAAAAAAATCGAAATTTTCTTTCGCTCGGTAATGTTGCTTTACCCGTCATCACTACAAGTACGACGAATTGAGGTGTCATTGCAAACCTGTAAATCTAATATGCAAATCATAATGTATGTTGAGCTTGTGAAAAATGAAAATTATGAAAGCAAGGCTTGAACTTGAAGCAAGGTGCATGAATGTGTCGGCTATCGGTGTGCCATGTTGAACATTGATGGACAAGCTGCAGTCGGACCTGTTGCGTTTTCCTGAAGACACCATCTGGAGGAGTGTTTTGAATTGACAGCACCAGCGGATTTTTGATGCGTTTCCAGTAGTTGGAGCTCTTTATCTTGTCAATAATTCTGCTCATGACTGGCGCCTAGCAGAAAGCTTCTGTTTGTATCTTTGTGTAGAGTCGTATCGCGCCAAAGAGAAGTGCACTCGGCGGAAGGACAAACAGAGATGGTCGCTGCACGGCGTGGCTCCTGAAAGCTGTCGCCTGTGCTCTGCGTCACGTGGATACTTGTATCTTGCCGTCGCCTCACCGCAAGAAAAATGTTGATGTCTTTTCTGCAGAGCCAGCCCCTGGTGCGCCCTCAGGTGGCAGAGGGTGGCGCAACGAATTCCGGTACTTCGCTTTCACGGGACTCTGCAGCCGAGCCGTCAGTCACCAGTTGGAGCTCTTTCGCGAGCGCATTTTCTGTATTCGCCCAAAAAATACTGCCAACAAATTTGGCGGGATCTGCACCGGAAAGTGGTCCAGCGGAAAGTCATACCTTCGTCAACAGTTTGCAGAGACAGGCGGTGGAAAACATCAAGAGGTCTCGACGACAGGGATGGCGCGACTTCGCTTCTGCGCCTGTTTGGGCGGAAGAGCCACCAGAAGTAGAGGTCGAGCCAAACGATTATAACAACTGCACAAACCAACCGAATACTGTCTGCGGTGCACAGTGGCTTTTGCTGTGGACTACGGCAGCCTACGCACCAGAACAACCAACGGACGAGGTAATGTTCGTGCTTCTTTAGATAGGTTGTCGGCCTAATAGTATAACTTCAAAAATGATAATGGGTGTGTACTGCTGTTGTTGTGAAACAATTGGATTCACCGGCCTACTGCAGAAGCCCAAAGAGTACATTTTTCGTTTTTTCAGGAGCGGAAAGCGCTTCGCACTTTTTTCACGGAGTTTCAAGACCAGTGCAGGGATAGGAGTTACGCGAAAACGTTGCAGACGTTCGGGGCACCGGAGTGCAGCAGCCGACGGCAGCTCATGATGTGGCTTTGCGTGGGACAGAACAAATTCCGAAATTTCACGGTACCCTGCCGCTACCAAAGCCTTTTAGATCGCTGGCGGCACAGAGATGGATACCTATAACTGGACGCGCAGATAGCGCAATGAGTTCTGTGTCGAGTTTTTTTCGCGGGCACGACATACATCATTGCGGAAAAAAAACATCACACAAATTCAGGATTCCTACGAGAAACGGGATTGCTTCAAAGCGACTACGAGAAAAAAAATGCAATTGAGCGAGATTGGTCAGTTCGCCCCATCATCGTGTGAATGTTGCCACGATATTTGTTC
>JACKZZ010002277.1_pt1 | contig 10965 bp, 13 predicted proteins | sample 8027871 | NCBI WGS metagenome assembly JACKZZ01 (sample SAMN15724774, study PRJNA655200) | protist metagenome | isolation source: fluorescence activated cell sorting (FACS) single amplified genomes of... | place: USA: West Boothbay Harbor, Gulf of Maine | collected 2000-07-19
GACATTGTATTGTAACACCTAATATGTCATACTCTATCATACTGGACTGATGGCGTAGCTGCCCCTCCTGTGGGAAGTCCAGTAAAGAAGAAGAAAAAAGGGGATGATGGTATTGTGCGCAACAGCAAAACCATGTTTGCAGTGACTACTGCCCCTCCACCTAAACGTAGAAAGAAGAAGAAAGACGACCGGGAATTGCCACCAGTGAAAGTAGAAAAAGAAGAAGAACCAAAAGGATTCATGGCCAAGGTAAAGGTGCCACACATAAATATATATACGTATATCATGTACATACAAGCATACACACATTATATAGGCACAGACACCATATTATATATACATGACTATATATACATACACATACATGATAATCATGTATATACATATACATACACATGTATGATGCTCTGCAGTATACTGCACCAGTATACTGCATAAAAATGACATATGTCTACAATGTGTGTGTTGTGATGATGATATCATACGTGTGCTGTGTATGGATGGTTGGTGTGTAGGCTAAAAAGAGACTCCTGGCTAGTAAGCATGCGTATGCTTCGGAGTTCAAAGTGGGTGAACATACAAGTCAAAAAGAAACTACAATGTTTGCTCAGCCTCCTAGTATAGCAGACAAGAAGCTCGTCGAAACACTATGTACAGTACGTGCAATACAACGGGGGACGGCTGAGCGTCTGCGGTTTTTAGCCCGTATATTTAGTTTAGGGTATGTATTTTTACAATACCTATATTATGATTATTGTAACTTACCACTTCTTTTATATTACATGTACACATGTGTGTAATCATGCGCTCATATGTCTATGTCATCTCATACTACACACATCTCCCACCACTATAGTATCGCTGGTACAGAACCATATCGAGAGGGGTACACACCCCATCACTTAAGACAAGCTGCTTTGTTCGGTCACTATAATAAATGTGTTGATATTCTTGACCATTGGAGTGAAGTTACACCCAATGATAGATGCGAAGTGAGTGGTTTACGTCGTTTTTTTTGATACTTGTGTATGTCGATCAATATATCTATGCATAATGTGTGCAGCATGTTTGCTGCTAGTTCACTTTTGATGATTGGTTATTATGTAATGGTTCTGTTGTGCGAAATAGGAGGGCGACACCCCCTTTATGGCTGCCGTGGTGCGATCATTGGAGGTAAGTAGTGTATAGTGAGTGAGTATATGATATAAATGTACCATGTGTATAATGTATAAAGGGGGGGGCTATGGAGGATGAAGATTTTTCTATGGACGTGGGACTTATGGGCATGTAAGTACATTGTAGTGTAGTGTAGTATTATACAGTATAGTATAGTGAGTGAGTACATTATGAGTGAGTGTGTAGTGTAGTAAAGTGTAGTAAAGTGTATATATAGTGTGAAAGATGAACGCACATGCCTAATTCTTATTCTACGATACATTTACCTCCATCATACTACTACTATAAATATTATACTACTATCAGAGTCAATAAAGTCAAAAAATGGTTTAAAAAAAGGAAAAAAGGAGGGGGTAAGCTTGATTTATGTGTAAAAATTTTATTATACAGGTAAAATAATTCATTAATCGTGATTATGTTGCTAGTGTGAATAGTATATATGATGTTACAACTTCATCCTCTAGGGTTTGCCTTTTTTCATACTACTCCTATCATACTACTGTACTACTATTATACTATTGTACTACTATCACACTACTTCTACTTTTGCTAATTGTATCTACATAGAGGGGGGGATGTGAATGTGGTGAAAGTGGATCGGGGAGAAGGTGACGGTCTTGCTCTTATACATACTGCCGCGGAAAGAAACATTGGTAGGTACTGTGTGGCGTATACTCTAGCAGATGTGGGTACAGTTAAACGTATTCTTATTATATATCTTAGTATACTGTAGTATACGATACTATACCTAATTTACTTTTTTCTATTATATTGTAGTATAATATCTATCTATCTTGTGTATGTTTTATTGATGATGTATAATATTTATGTTAACATTATTTTCCAATAATATATCTAACCCTATGTTCCAACCTATTATCATCCTCTCTACTATCTGATCAGTTGATTTAGCGAAGTGGCTGCATTCTCGTAATGTGGATGTACATAAATTGACCATACCACTGAATCGAACTGCCATCATGTGTGCAGCGAGAAAGTAGGTGACATATTATGTATTAGCTTATAGTATGACACCATCATACAAATCAATCATGCTTAAACACGATGTTGTTGGCTTATTTCTTTATCTCACTTCCCAGGGGTCATGGGGACATGGTGCTTCGTTTGTTACATATGGGTGCTATTGATACCATTAATCATGCAGATGCGGGAGGATGGACCGCTCTGCACTATGTAGCGGCGTACTGCGAACCAGAATATGTGGAGGTATGGTTATTGAGATATGGGTTTGTGTGTTTGATTTGTGTGTTGTTGTGTTTGTTTGATAGCTGGTTGGTGTGTTTGTTTATTTGTTTGTTGGTTTGATAATTTATGAATTGCTGGCTGGCTGGCTTACTTGCTTGCTTGCTTGATTACTTGCACTGTGATTGACCGGCTGGTATGTTGTAACAGATGATGTTAATATGCGGAGCTGACCCTGCTGTGCGGCATAATGATAATCGATTACCGTTAGAAGAAGCACAGGTATGTATTTGGAGTATATTACATCATAATTATAGGAATGACAATAATGATAGTCTATATCTATTACAAATTATGAGATACACTATGCATATGAGTGACAATATGCTGTATGCTGTATGAATAGGCTCGAGGACGTCTTGATTGCGTCCAAGCCATTATGTCATATAAAGACCGCACCCGGCAATTTAAACATCAAATTAGTTATTACAATGAAGAAGTGAGGAGGGGACGCACAGGTTCTCAAGATGATAACAGTGTGTCTATAGGTAGTACAGTGGCAAGCGGATTGGCGACTTTAAGGGGTAGTTTAGTGAGAAGTGTTACGATGGGAGGGCAGCACTTTAATGTGGGTTCAGCATAAGGCAGAAAAGATGTAGATAAAGAGAAAGATAACTTATAGATGATTATACTAGTATAATCTTAATCTATATCTATATATAATCGGACAAATGAATAAATTGTAGCATGTAGTACTACTACTTCGTACTTGCCAGTAAAACGTACTAGTGGTGCCGCACAACAGTAGTAGTAGTAACGCATATTTGAAGAATTTATTGTGTGCAAAATCAATGACCCGACATACAGTTGAAAATTTGAGGACGGCAATAATGAATAACAAGTATGTCTTGATACAATATTCGGGTTTTAGCGTTTTAGTGACTAGTATGTTTTATAATAATAGTACTTAGGTACTTCAAGTACTAATACACAGTAGAAATAATTATGAGAAAATAGTTTCCACTACCCACCCATGGCTCTTGCAAGTAATAATAATTGAAAATTGCAATTATAACTATAATGAGAAGAAGATCTAAAGATGTAAGACTTAGAATAATGTAAGTCTTAAGTAGATTACCGCCCTTACAATAGCCGATATTTGGGATTCTATTCAGCATACATGAAAATGTAAGTATGTTTTGTATTGTTGAAAGTTTTACTGTCAATAATACATCCATCACTCTAGTTGTGTACTTGTACGTACCTAAGTAGTGATAGTCATTATTCTTAATTATTCTTATTTTATCAACTACTTTGCTCTATTTTTATCATCTTAAATAGAACACAACTAATGTACTGCTTTCATACACACAATTAATGTATTTGACTGTGTTTATGAGGGATGACAATCAGCTACTTCGCCTATGTATGCTCGACATATGCATATGATAAGATATAATAATTGCATATTCCTAAAGCGCGGGTAGTGAGTGCGTTCACTAAAGATGTTGTATAGCAGGGTGGCCGCATGAATAACCTACTAAAGGATTATTCCCTACCCGATGCTTATATATAACCTACTTTGTAACACATTAGTTGTTACCATTTAAATTTAAAACACTATTAGATTTCTCCAGTCCAAGAACTTTGACCACTTTTTATCGGCCTATCAGTAGCACGGGTTGGTGTTGTCACGTCTTGATACATTCCATCTGATTCATTTTTCCATGCAATTCTAACAGGATTTAACGATTTCGAAAAGCTTGGTACGAGTTCAAGACCCAATGACAAGGTTGACTGCTCACGCATTGATAAACCTGTATATCGTGACGCATTATTACAACTATAAGTGGTAGAATCTTGTGGAGTTCCCAGTACGGAGCCGTCAATCGAATCGGAGCTGAGGGAAGCGGGTCCTAACAAAACCATTATAAACATCAATGTTAAGAAGAAAGTTATCGATTAACATACACACAAACATACCTTGTACTTTTTTCCACACAGCAGCAGCAGAGTTCATATGCATGATTTTACGAGCCGCTTGACTGAAAGACATTTTATTGGGACTCATGGCCGCTGCAGATGTCACACTTTCATCACTACGATGTAACCAATATCGAATATAAGAAAAATAAATTTATAGAAGATTATAATTCGAATCATAATATAATATATATAAACATGTTCAAGTTTCGCACCACTGGCTCACCTTTCATCATCAAAGAATGAAGATTTCCTTTTCGGTGTGGCCACCACATCATCAAACTCAAAGCTCTCTACGTGAGGCACACGAAATGAATTCCTTATTTGGCGAGTTAATCCAGTCAAACTGGGTCTGGATAGAAACAGGTCTGTTTTGGTCTTCGTAAGCACCTCTTCATTCTGTGTATTCGTCCACGTATCGTGGTAGAATCCATTGATATCTGGACAGTTCACTGTATATGAGGTAGCAGTGTGTGCAGCTATACCCAGATCATACGGTCTTTCCTCAAGAGAGATATCAAGACTTGACATTTCTTCCGGATCAAGTAGAGCTGCTGCCTCGCTGTAAACAAGTATATCAATCAACCAGTAAGTAGAAGAAAGGTAATAAATCAGTCAATCAGTCAATCTGTAGAAATTAAGAAGAAAAAGTCAAGTTTACCTTGAAATATGCACCGTTCCAGGAACACCCAAGCTTTCCATTGCATTAGCAGTTTCAGTGGTTGCACCCCATATGAGATATCTAGGTTTATTCAAACTAATTACACTTCCCAATACACTTCCTGAGTGTATACCAATACGCATGTCCAGATCCACATCACAAGAATCTCGGATGATTTTAATATCGTTCAACATGTGCAGGGCAAATTGTACACATGCCATTGCATGGTTGTGTACACTACTATAGCCTGGCATTCCTCCTGCAACTATGAATGCATCTCCAATTGTATCTAGACATTATGTAAATAAACATCATGTAATAACATCAATGAATAATCGATCATGTCGAAAACACCAACACAATAACGACTATGAAAATTGTAGTCAAACCAACCCCCATTTTAATACTTGATTGAATCAAACAAACACAGCTACTCACCTATTTTGTACAATCCAAAGTGTTCTAAATGCCTATCGAATGCAGAATAAATCAAATTCAATAGTTTACATAATACTTGTGGTTTCATCTTGGCAGATAGAGGAGTGAATCCACGGATGTCGCTGTAGAGTAAAGTCACGTTGTGCAATTCATCGAATACTAATTCTCCTAGTAATAACTGTTTGGCGTGGGATGGCTGTGGGACCATATTTTCAATTAACACACGTGATTTGTTCGAATCGTGTTTTAATATTTGCAAATGTTTAAAATCTGCGCGAATTTTTTTTTCTTTTGCATAAACATGAGATAATGTGAATACCACTATAGAAGTATAATAGGCCAATCCACCATACCCACAACTATTTTGAAAGGCAAAAAGGAAAAGCACTCCTAATAAGACAGCCGATACGCCACACGCAATGACAAAACGCAGTCGTAGATGTATGTTAATGAATACAAAGGCGGCCAGATTTAACCCAAGTATAACATTTTCTGATACGAAATCTTGTATAGCATACCAGTGGAATAAAATCAGTACAATAGTCAATACTACACCAGTCGTTTGTAATTTTTTGAAAGCATCTTCAAATACACGCATGTAAAAAAGAGCCACCAATACCACACCTAGAGCTAACCAGTCAATAGCATCTACCCCAAGCACTGTCAAAGCATGCCCCATATAATACATTGCTAGCATAATCAACACTCTTCTAAATTGATCCACATTCCCTCGATCATTTTCTTCTCGGAACCCTTTTTCCATAAACACTGCACTAGTAGCAGTCGCACTTGAAGACAATGCCGCTGAATGATGACGAGAATGTCCCGATCGGTCAAATAGTGCATCATATTTCTTAATATCCTCTTCCAAATCATCTCGTCTTCCTGTATCATTATCAGACGACACCCACGAATCTGCCCGCGTGGGGGCACGTGATAGTAATACACTGGCAATACTTATACTTCCTCTCCGAAGGAATTGACTGATTGACCCCCCCACAGACGAGGCACTTCGAGGTAGCCGTCTTTTCACCTTTACTACATCATCATCTTCTTGAGAATTGTTTTTTTCATCAAAACTTCGTGCACGGGGATTATTCATCAGCATACCTTTACGTTTATTTAAAACTGGTGGAAGAGTATCATGTGTCGAATCACTCAAACTACGACGAAACCCTTTCTTTACTTTCGTGGCAGTTATAGGTGGAGATGTGATACTAGGCGCAGGGGATAGCTCGTTACATGAGGTAGAAACTTTCGCAGAGGACGCAGGTGACACTGAAAAATCAACTGAAGAGCGAAAACTGTCCCATGATTCGAGCTTGTTAATTTCTAAGCACGATAACAAAATATATTATTGCTTGATTAATAAAGCATCAGAAATAATAATATTGTACAACTTAAACAGTATAGACAAGGTGATATAGGCAAGTCGGCAATTGTTTGTTTGTTTTACCTGAAGAGAAATCCGTCTTGTTAGGCTTATCCTTCTCCATCCCGGTACTACTTTTCGAACGGTTGCCACTATTAACAGTAGTACTCTTCATAGTAGGGCTATTTATAGGAACAGAAAATTTATTGGACAACACCCTGCTGTCATCAAGATTGCTATCCGTCTCCGAGTAAATTGTGTACATAGATGCACCTCGACCCATTTCTTGATCTCTACGCTTCCTATCATCTCCCCCTCCCTCTGTCACCTCACCCGGAAGAGCGAGAACAGAAGTAGTTGGACCGGATGACACACAACTATTCGACTTCGATTCAGAAAAGGAAAATGGATCATCTTCCTCAGCCTCATGTAGATTGGCTTCATTTCGTTCCCCACTGAGATTATCAACTTCATGTTCCATAAATAATGAAGTGATTACGGCATCAGAAGGGAAGGTATCGATAGCAGCACTACCAATGGTATTATTTCCCATTGAAGACCAACGAGAGGTGAAAGATCCAAAAGATATCGGTTCTGTAGCTGTGTATGAATTGAATTAGTGGGAGTACTTATACATTCGTCAATATATGTATGTGTGTATGTATAACATGTATATCATTACCACGATTCCTTTAGATTAATATATAATAAATACTTTTCTTACCTTTAGACGATAAAGATGGTCTTGCTTTTACGTCACCTCCGTCTTCAATCTCCTCCAAACAGACTGGTTCAACTTTCGAAGGCGATCTTGCGATAATGCCTTTGTAAGATGAGCTTGAGGAATGGGACTGAGATCTCACCCAGAATTTCTTTATATTTGTATCGCCATTTACATCCTTATCTTGATGAGTTGTGTTCCTCCCAAAATACTTTTTCCAATATCGTGCTAATGCCATGCGACCCCTGGATATCTTATATCTAAGGGCAGCAGAACTACATCGATAATAACACGTCTCCACACATCTTCCACATCCATTCTCTCCCTCTACATATGCAATAGAATCTGCGGCACAGTCATTATAGTAAGATAAATCAAATCGTCCGATTCTTATGACATCGTCACTAGGAATGCTCTCTAGAAACCGCCCGATATTATCAGACAAATTCTTGCGCAAATCAATACCATATATTTGAGCAGGAGTTTCTGAATTCTGGTGTTTTTTATAACCGTCTAACCAATATAGCTGCATATCTCCTTTGCCTTTGACATTTACTTTACCACGAGGTCGAAAAGCAAATATATCTTTATTGTGCTGACGAATCTGTCGAGTTGATACCCGCGATACACATATTTGACCTGGAATAGAATAAGAGCACATTCTTGAAGCAGTATTCACAGTATCTCCAAATAAATGGTAACTGTATGACTTGGTACCAATAACGCCACCACTCACAGGTCCAGAATGAATCCCGATCTTTAATTGAATAGGTGAACCATCACTCCATCTCCATTGGAAATACTCCGCTGCTTCTCTCATAGCTACTGCTGTTCGAGCAATACGCATTACATGATCATGGTGCGTATCATCCTCATTTAATTCTAAACCATCACAACACAAATATGTATCTGCAATGTTTTCAACTTTATACACACCCATATGCTCCACTATCCTGTCAAACATACTCACTATTCGGATAAGCAATTTCACGATATCTTCAGCATGTGAATTAGACGACTGTGTACTAAAGCCTACAATAGAACAGAATAGAATGGACACGTCTTGATGATACGTAGCAAGTTTGTCAGCATTTCCTTGTTTGAGAGCATAAGAAATATCTGAAGGTAAAATAGAGTGAATTAGTGTATCTTGTCTTCTTAAGCCATGTCCCAAATCACTTAACATTAAGAAACGATGACGTAACTTCATTTCAACATCATGAGCTGATATGATAAAAACGCACAAGAAAATGGGGAGGATGACGACACTGTAACTGCTGAGTACGCCTTCCTCCTTAGGGTAATAACAGTTAAATGGTAAAATTACATATAAGAGAGTGAATGCCCCTCCAAGACCAGATGAATGTATAAACAAAAGTCCAGAGTTAAAACAAAAGCAAATAAAGAGCATCGCATCTCCTAATGACCAACGGCCGGCATGAAAGAGAAATGTGTAGTTATCTGTATCCTCAAGTTCTTCTAATTGATGATGAGCAATAAAACTATGCATTCCCAGAATAACAAAACCATAAAAACTATACATTGTCAGGTTGAAGTATTCACTCTCTTTGAAGACATGTAGCATTAACATAAACTTCCATACTGCAAGCAAAACCACGACTAATCCACGATATATCAGGAACACCCCATGATCACCGGCCGTTAATTGCCAATATACTTCGGCATAAAGTAAATATAAAGAAAAAATAATATTACATGAGCAAGCCATCTGTATAATGGATACTGTGTCCGCTCTTTGATACTTTCGGAAGCACTACATAAATAAATTAAATAAATACCCAACACAAACATTAAAATAACATGAATTTAATCTTACATATTCAGCATCCTGGTCTACAAAAGCCGGTACAATATCATGAAATAGGGCAACCGATACCATCAGTGAATTTCTATCACCTTAACGTCACAAGAAAAATAGGCATTTCCCCTTCAAGGGGAAATGTATGACTTATCGTTGTGTGTATAAAAGTTCAACACTTCAAGTTCAACAAGATCCCAAATGGGATATGATTTGCAACCACCAAGAAATATGAGAAAATTACGCTCGAATAAAAACTGTTCGGCATATTGTCTATTTTATGCTATAACTGGTCCAATGCTTTTGGTCGTTACTTACACTACTAAAGTAAGCATTGTTTATGCTTACTTTATGCTCAACATGCTCGCAACCCCAAAACCACTGTTAATATCGAAAATAAAACTGATCACGTAAAAGAATTACTTATAATCTCAATGGTAGAAGTATGGGTCGTGTAGAGAAGTCCCGGACCAATAGCTTTATGTATTGGAAGAATAATCGAGGGAGTATAGACAAACCACCAACTGAAATGACAACCATGTAATGCTCAACAAATAGATAATGATATACATGGACGTCCAGATGGTACTCATTTATTATTGGCATACCTCTGCACGAAAGATAAGTGGATCGCGGATGATCTCGATTTATTCCAAAAAGATAATTCTTTTTTCATTGTGGATCCACCCGAGTATACTACACCCATCGCATGTCGAGTAGTGACAAAGGGGTAATGCAATGAAAACCACTATGATAAACATCGCACCTTCACAGCTCGGCTAGTTGACTCAAAGAGATGGATTATTATGCCTCCTTCTGAATGTTCTAAGCTCTATCTTTACCCGAGCGGTCACTCGTCAGCTAGATATCAACTCAGGACACATTTATACCACTTTACACCCCCTTGCAATCTCCACTATGACCATTGAAGCTATTATGCATACTGGTGATGTGGGTTATCTGCAGAGTAATTGATTTCATCATATTATCTCCCAAGAATTTAATGTGCAGTGTATTGCACGCTCTAGGCATTCGCTTTAGGGTGATGATGTAAATTGAGGAATGTGGTTTCCATGGAGGATGCCGGTCTATGGATGGTAGCAAAGTACAAAAAAAGAGCACTCGAGTATTTGCGATAATAATTAGTATTTTTTATATATTCACCTATTATTATCATGTCTTTATAAGTACACTTCTTATATTATTATGCGAGTCGAAAGAGTGACTCGTACCGAATTAGGTAAGGTTACCGAAGTGGGGTGGCCTAATAAGGATAAGGCGGCTAATTAGAATTTAGGCGATTTTTAGAAAATAAGTTGCCTAATCCTTTAAATAGTACGAGTACTAATATGTTTATAAGAAGTCTCCTTATTAAGAAGGAATCAATAAAATCGCAAAAAAAAGTGAAAACGTGTTTTCAAGATACTGTTTTCTATTTTCCCAAAATACTGACCAACAAAAACAAAATAGGACAAAATAGGAATGACGACGCTTCATAGAATATTATTGTAATCGTCCCAGAAATACTGAAAATAACGTTTCAAGATACTCTTTTATTGTTGTCCATTATGGAAAAAATGCCTTATATTTGG
>JACKZZ010009544.1_pt1 | contig 10960 bp, 15 predicted proteins | sample 8027871 | NCBI WGS metagenome assembly JACKZZ01 (sample SAMN15724774, study PRJNA655200) | protist metagenome | isolation source: fluorescence activated cell sorting (FACS) single amplified genomes of... | place: USA: West Boothbay Harbor, Gulf of Maine | collected 2000-07-19
GATGATGTGTGTGGAAGAGAGTGGGTATGAGCGTGTATGTTCGTGCATCATACCGAGCTTCAATGACAGTCCGACGCATCTCAATACAACGCAACGGAACGCGAGCGAAAAAAGCAGATTGCACGCTCTCAGCACCACATACAAAAGCTCACCACCGGCGAAGTAGTCGAGAAGCATGTACAGCTTGCCGTCCGTCTGAAAAGCGTACTTGAGCGACACAATGAACGGGTGATGGATCGCCTCCAAGACCTTGCGCTCCGTCTGCGTGTGTGCTACCTGCTTACGCGCTACCAGTTGCGCCTTCTTCAAAACTTTCATTGCGTAGATGACACCTGTGTCCTTCTTACGCACCTGCATAACCTTGCCAAACGAGCCCTTTCCGACGACCTTCAGCAGGTCAAAGTCGTCGATGGTCATCTTCGCCTTGAACGACTGTGAGTAATCCTGATTCACTTCATGGGCGCTCACTCCAAGTGTGGTTGCCGGCTATACGATTACGTGTGTCAGAGTGTATGTGTGTTTTGAGCGAGCATGAAACACATTGCGGACAGAAGTAGAGAGTCGGACAGACTGGAACATAATACCAGCGTGATCAGTGTAATGCTCCGAGTGGCGTGCAGCGTTGCGCACAATAATGTGAGCAGGCAAAGCATATTTGGAGGTAAATAGAGGAGAATTGGACTGTGAACAGGTAAAGCGATACGTACCTTGGCCACAGGTGGTGCTGCTGCGCCTTCGGCGAGCACCACCGGCGTCGCAACAAACGTGTTCGCGTACTGCTGCTGACCGCCGCCGCCACCGCCGCCGCCGCCGCCGCCGCCGCGACCACGTTTTGACCGTGCACCGGAGGCCTGCTTATTGCCCATCCTGTTTCGTATGTGTTGCGCGAATTTGTATTGAGCTAGCCTGAAATGAAAGCTGTCTGACCGCGACCGCGATCGCGAGAGACAAATTATTCAACAATGATGAAACTGAGACTGATGTCACGATCTAACTAAAACTACTTTGGTGATCACTGATTACTGATTTGTCATTTGTCATTTGACATTTGTTATGTGAATGTTCTTAGTATTCGCAATTCGATAGAGAGACGCATGTAGAGATCGCAATCGCAAGCAGAGCTCTGCAGACGCACGCGTTCAATCAGCATGTCGACTGAGCAGCGCACGGCAATCTCCTCACAGACAACTTTCGCGCCCTCGCAGGACAGGATGTCGTCTTCGATTATCGAGCACACGCGCGAGGTGCACCAGCAGCGCGAGGAGCTGACACAGCAGGTGATCGAGGTGATGCTGGCCGACGCGCGCAGTGACCGCGCCCGTATCGTGCGCGACACGGCTGCGCGGCGCGCCCTCGACGAGTTAGACGCGAAAAACGAGCAGCTACTAAACCTCTACGACGACGCAGATGGCACACGCGCCGAAGAGTTGCGCGCGATTGGCGGCGAGAATGTGTTCACGGAATTCTACGACCGCGTGCGGCAAACGCGCGATCAGCACCGCAGGCTTGCTTCGTTGAAGGCCGCGTCCGGCGTCGACAGCGGTAACGGTGTCTCGGCAAAGGTCGGTTCGATACGCACGCCGCACGATGGTGGCGTCGTCGACGCGGCCGCGGCCGCTAAGCAGCGAATGATCGCCGTGTCGGCAGACTCCGGCTTTTCGCCGACCGAGTCGCACGGACGCTTTCTGGACCTGCAAGCGCTGCATGAGCGCTTCCTCAACCTTGCCCTCTTCCACGAGGCCGCCGACGCCACTGACTCCGCGGAACAGAAGAGGAGGGCGGCGGCTCCGGCTAAGGTGGTGGCTGCTGGTTCTGATGTAGCGATGAAGGCCGAAGGCGATGGCGATGTCGGCGGTGAGGCTAAGGAAGACGAGGGCGCAAATGACGCGACGGCGAAGGCGAAGGCGGCAGCGGCGCCTCCACCCGGACGCAGCAAGACCCGGGTCTCCTATTTACGCTACCTCACGCTCTTTTATAAGCTCGATAAAGCTGCTCCCGTCGAAGCGAAGCTGCGGCGCCATTACACCGCTTACCAAACATGTACGTCTCACCGTGCCGCGCGCGCGACGCCAATTCGTTATGTGCCTTTCGTCGTGTGCCGCAGCGATCATCGCCAACGGCGTGTTGACTCTCACCGCAATCTCATGCGACACGCCTTCATCTCTCGCAGACGTGACTGATATGCTCGCCTACCTCGTGGACTTTTTCAGCCGCACAAACCCGCTGGTCGATGTGGCGCCGCTGCACAAAATGATCGAAGATGACTTTAACGCGCGGTGGGAGAAGGGGGAAGTGCCACTTTGGCAGACGCAGGCCAAGGCAGCCACAGGCACGACGGATGTGGCTGCATCATCGCCGTCATCGTCGTCGGACGCGGTATCGGATCTGTTTTGCGCACCGTGCCAGCGGACGTTCGCGAAGGCGACGGTGATGGCGGTGCATATGAAGTCAAAGGGACATTTGAAGAAGGTGAAAGTCTTTGAAGCGACCGGCGGTGCGGCGACAGCGGCGGTCAAAGATCGGCTACGGCGGCGGCAGCTGGCATTGCTCGAGGCTAAGGTGGCCCAGTTCGCTAACCTGTGTGGCAGGGCCATTTCCGCCACGCACGATTACTGCGAGAAGAGAGCGACACGCACCGTTGAAGAGCTGGCGGCCGAGATGGAGGAGGAAGAGCGCGAGGCAGAAGCGCTGCTTGCGGGTGGCGTGCCAGATGACAGTGATGAGGAAGATGAAAACGCGCCGATTTACAATCCGCTCAAGCTACCGATGGGCTGGGACGGCAAGCCAATTCCCTACTGGCTCTACCGTTTACACGGTCTGAACCGCGAGTTCAAGTGCAACATCTGCGGTGGCTTCAGCTACTGGGGAGACCGTGCGTTCCGTCGCCACTTTCAAGAATGGCGCCACAACTACGGCATGCGGTGCCTGGAGATTCCGAATTCAGTCGAATTCCACCACATTACCGAGCCGGAAGACGCCAAGGCGCTGTGGGCGAAGATGCAGGCGACACGCGGCGGTGGGGCGTTTAAGGCGGATGTAGACGAGGAATTTGAGGACGATGATGGCAACGTGTACAACAAAAAAACATACGAGGATCTGAAACGACAGGGCATCATCTAAGTGGCGTCCAAACTCGTTTTTCTGTACTCATGAAGCAACTGATCCGCTCTGATTCGGCGTTGTACCTCGCATTCTTGCAGGCCACGGTAAGTGGTATGTGATGTCACAGATTGCTGGAGCAAGGACAAATATTGACGTAGCAAAATGGTTCACCCGAGGCTGGTAACAATATTACTGTTTTTCTTAAGACACGTATATAACATAATAGTATATCATGGGAGGCCATACCAGTTGTGAGCTCGTTAGTCGTGATGTTCACGGTTCGCTAGATACAAACTTCAGTCTTCACATGAGGTAAATAATAAAGAATTAGTTTCACGCAAGTCGTAAAGTTGTAAAATATCTCATAAATATGAAGCAAAATATCTTGCTTTCGTTGCACAAAATACGCTATTCATTCTCAACAGTTATCGACCACGAATCGGCTAAGGTTCACCATAAAAAAGTTTCATCATCGAAGCGAGAAAGAGAGGAACAATTGACAATTTTTCTCAAACAAAGAGGAACAATGAACATATCCAGATATCCAAACACGGATACATTGCATGCACACATTCGAGTGACAACGGCACAGCAAAGTCGGCAGCTGACACGTCGAGACGTCTTTCAGCGTCACCGCAAACAGCTCAACGCCGCAGCTGGTTCCACGGTCGCCTACGCCGAGCCGTCTTCCATAAGATCAATCATAACTTATCGGCCACCGAGATCATGATCGCACACATCATCGATTCCACGCCCATTTGTCATCATACACCCGCTGCCATAAGCTGCTCCATCGCGGCGGGCGGCAGCGCCAACACGCGCGACTGCATGTTCGACGAACCGTAGGCGAGCAGCCAACGGCCGAGGTAATCGGCGGCGTCACCAGCATCCCAGAGCGTTGCATCATCCGACGCCGCGTCGGCGGCGACGGCAGACACGTCGCGCGGCGGCGGCAGCCACGCGAGTCCGGAGAGGAACGCCAACGGGTACTTGATGCTTGCGTCGCCGGTGTTCGCTTCCACAAGCGGCACGGGCGCGCTGATGCGTCCGAGTTTGAAGCTCGCCGGCCCGCTGGCGCCTGCGGCGGCATCGATGTCGACGGCGAACTCGAACACGTAGTTCTGGTAGCGGCCATCTGCGTTCACCGTATGAAATGCTGCGACGAAGTGGGCCGGTTTGTCCGCAGTCGCAGCGACGGCGACGGCGTTGGCGCCGCCATGCACCGCTGTACCGTGCCGCTGAACGCTCTTCTCGAGGCGCGCGTCAGTCACACGCGTCACTTCCGTCAGCGAACCGTCGACGTCTTGTCGCACAACTACGAACGGGTGTAAAGAGTAGATGTAATGTGCAGCGTCAGCGAACTCGAATGCGATCCAATTTTTCTCCAAATGCGGCGTCGCTGCCGTCGCTGATGTCTCCGTAGCGATGATAACGCGTGGTGTCGGCCGCGGCTGTGGCGCGGCGGTTCGCCATTCCGGAAGTACAAGTGGAGCGGCTGCCGTGGACGGCAACAGCGCCCCTCGTACCGCGACGTCGCGGTCGCCGCTGCCGACGCCGATAGCGGCAAACGCCGCGTCGAGTTCAGCAGAGAACATGTGCCCACGCAAGCCGTCAGCAGGGCAGGACGACGCCATCGCCACCGGCAAAAGCGAGTGAACAGTCACGTGAACTTGCTGTAGAGATGCAATGTAAAAAAGAGATTGTCATGGCGTTTGAGTACGCGCGAGTGCATCGCGTGAAGTCATGTAAATACAAATACAAATTATAAATATGCCACGGACACAAAGGTGAAGAAAAGGGAAAGAATGGCGGCAAGATCACGTGGTCTCCTGACAGCAAGAATAAATTCGACGACAAAACTTACACCACGCAGCTGGAACAGGCGCGGGTCTTCGACGCCCGTCGAGGACGTAAGCGTGATAGTGTTGTTCCACGCCAGATACTGTGCGACTGGTGTGCACGGCAGCCAAGTCTGCTCCGCTGTCGGCATCCGTCTTGACGACGACAGCGACGACGAAGCCACAGCCGTGGCGTCAGCGGTGTCGCCGACTCCGGTGGCAGCGTCGTCGGCGGCGGCGATGGAATCAAACACGATGGAAGCATGGTACGCGCGCAGCGGCGGCGGCGACAGTTCCACGCGTGCCATCGCACCGACAGGCTGTAACGCCGCATCTAGTTCTCCGATGACGATGTCGGAGTGCCAAACATTGTGATAGCGCATCGTGTACTCTGGCTCCAGCGACGGCGTCGCCTCGGCGCGCGTGTCCAGCCGGTGCCGCCGCGCCGCGATGCGCACGCCGCCGCCGCTAGCGGCGGGCAGCAGAGACGGATTGATGAACATGCACCCATTGCATGCGTCGTCATCAAGCGCCGTCAGCGACGTAAGATTCAGCCGTGCGTCGACAACGCCGCCACCGTAGTCGATGAACGACGGTACACCAGCGTCGTACGGAGCGAACGTAAACGTTGGCGCGTCATGATTGATCGCGTACAATGCGAGCAGCGCTAGCGGGACGGCAGCGATGGCAACAGTGTAGAACACAGCGAGCCGCGACCAGTTAAAGCTCAATGGAGCTTGCACGCATGAGTATGTAACGGCCGACAACGCAAAGAGGAAGGCCCAGTAGCCGAAAGACGCGAACCGCTCCCAGACGAGAAAGGCGATAAATTGGAACACATAGACGGTGTACGACAAACTGTCACGTTGCGATGAAAACAATCAACGAGTGTGAGACGACTGCATATAAGAGACAATAGAACACAAAAATGGCATCGCATGCGGAGCAAGTTCAATATTCAGTCCGCTTACTTCGAGAGGGCTGCCAATGGCGGCCAAGCCAGTAGTCGTGCAACGGGATCGGTGCCCACGGTCAGTCCAGCGAGCGCCAGGCCGTGCAACGGAGCCAGCACACCCAAGCGCGTCGTCAGCTGGAAAGCCGGCGGCTGCAGCGGCTCTGAGAGGAAGAGCAGCGCGAGCCCGCCGTAACCTAGAACACTTCCGTAGCGCAGGGCCAGAGGCGGCGCGCGACGCCAGCGATACATGAAGATCGCTGCAAGAATGCCGAAAACGTATATGTGAAAGTAGAACACCGGATGGAACTTGAGCATGACGACGAGGTAGTCAGTGAGACTGTCGGTCGCGAGCCAGCGATGTGCGTTGTACCACTCCTGCATTTATGTTATGACGGGCATATTAATCGTGAGATGAGTGCACATGCAAAAATGCGACGCGGGGTGGCGTCATATACTGTCGGCATTTGTGCCTGTTCCTACCTGCGACTCTCCCAGCAGCTTGGGAAGCAGCGATAGGCCAGCCCACGGCAGAACGCAGATGGCTCCAATCATTAGCACGCAAGAGTGGTGTAGGTAGCTAATTCATTCACATCATCGTCCAAGGTTTACACACCATTGCGGACAACCACTCTGCTCCACTCGTGTTGTCGCCACTCGCCTGGTGCAATTCTGTCTCACGATCATTTTCTTTTCTCGTTTTTCTTCCATATACTTGTCAACACCATTCGTTGCCGCAGACTCTTTTTGCTCGTACCAGCTGCAGTACTGTCCACGCGAGGATCTGTTAGCACCAACGACGAGCGCAGAAGTGACAAGCAAGTACGACGCTGAGCTTGTGACCCTGCTAGCCGACTTCAGGCGAGATTTCCCGGTATGAATAGTGCTGGTGTTGTCCGTTCAAATTTCTTTTGCTTTTTTCGCTTGTAACGAGCGGTGGACGCGTACTCATACGTCATCATCGATATAACACGCTTGTAAAACGATGCAGACTATCCCACTGGTATTTATGAACGCGGCCTCGCCGATTCCGGAGAATATCTCCACAGCGTCACGCGTGTTCGCCGCCGGCGCCGCCACGCCGCCGGGCGCGGCCCCGCCCATGCTGCTCAACCTCGACGGTGTGCGTGTAGTTAATTGGGAGTTCCAAAACAAGGCGCTGCGCATCGTCGGCTACGATGAGGGTGTACCAGACACTACCCAGGGATGTAGGTAGCGGCGCAATACGTACCAATCATACGCATCCTCGCTTGTGACATGCATGTGGCTACGTTTGTATCGTTTTTTTTAGATGTCTTAGCCTTAACCCTCCCTTTGATATCTTACACGCGTTGAATATTCCTTCGGCAGACCCGGGTATGGCCAATGGGCACCCAGTCAACATTCTTCACCAGTTTATCGCGCAACTGCTGATCACGGCACTGTGCCCGATCGGCGCGCAAGACGAGTGTTTCAACACTCTTACCATCGCCAGCAGTGGTTGTCTCACTGTAAAACACGTATGTGCTGCAAAGGTGCTCATGTAGCGTTGTGTAATTGATCTTTTCAGCTGCGATTCGCCGTAATCTTCTCCCTCACCCTATCTTTTTCTGCATTCTGAATTTGCTCCAGATTGTTGACGGTGTGGTTGACTGGCCTGGGTGGATGGAGCACTCGCAACAGCGATGCGTGTGGACGGGTACGCGCACGCCGCTGCCTGGAGCTTCCTTACCTCCATCGCCGCCGCCGCCGCCGCCGCCGCCACCGCCACCGCCGCTGTCGCCGACGCCGACGCCGACGGAAATTGTGTCTCCGGTGCCGACGCCGATGGACACCCCAACGCCAACACCAGCTCTGTCGCAGGGTGTCGGCATCTGTCTCCTCTTTACATGTCCGCCGGGCTTCAATGATATTGCTTCGTCTGTCCCGCTGGTATGTGCGGCGGCACAGTGTCTGGTAGACGAGTGCTGCGTGCGTGGCGGCGATGAGAATTACGACAGCGGTGGTAGCGTAACGTGCGTGTCGGCGGGCTATCAGTGCTCAGACCGCGACCTGTACTCGCTGCTCGACGCCACCGCCGCCGCTGCTGCCGTTTGTCTGGAAGGCGTGTGCTCCGACGCCGTGTGCTGTGTCCGCCATCCACTGTGTGCCTCATTCGATTGCGGTGCGGATTCCGAAAACATCGGAGTCTTGCTTGCCGACGTGTCAACCATCACATGTGTGGGAGCTGTGTGCACGTCAGAACAGTGCTGTCGCGCTGCCACCACGCCGTGGCTACCGACGACGCCGCCGACGCCGCCGACGCCGGCTCCGACGCCAGCTTTAACGCCAGTGACGCCGACGCCTACGCCGACACCGACGGCGCCGACGTCTGCGACGCCGCCATCGCTCCCATCGGATGACGCGGCATCTTTGGCGGCTCGCTTTGCGCTGCCTGGCGTCGCTTGCTCTCCCACTTGCGCCGCCGACGCGGTGTCGACACCGATGTATCTCACGCGACTGCCGTGCACTGGCGCCGGCGGCGGCGGGCTTGCCGACACGAGCGGCGGCTTGGATGAGGCATGCGAAGTATTCACGCTGGAGGCGGAGGAAGGCTGTCATTTCCGTCTACACACGCGCGCGCAGGCGCTGCGCTGTCTGAAAGGCTCTCATTTGATCGTTGTCGGCGCTTCCGTTGCTTACGGTGTGGCGATGCAGCTGCTGCAGCTGGTTAGTAGGAGCACCGCATGTATTCGGCGCCGTTGGTCATGTCCATATGTATTAACGTGTTATATGAGGTGATATCCATGCTCTTCTCTTCATTTAATTTCACATCTATTCTCTCATGATCGTCGCCACTCCTTCTCTTGCACAGTTCGACGCGCCGCAGTGCGACAATCACCCATGTGACGCTCGTGAATGGCTTAACTGTCGTACAGAGTGGGGAGCACCGTGTGCCGTCGACACAAAAGTCGGCGCGTTTGACCTCATCGTCGATTCCGACGGCATCGCATCGCTGCGATCGCAAGATTTTGGTACGAAATGCAAAGAAACCTAACTTTCGCAGTGCAAAGTCGCTTGTTCTAAAAATCTGTCACTGCGTGTCGTTAGAATTCAAAACTTAGGAACTATTCAAACACGTTTCTCATGACACTTTGTTCGCGCAATCTCGTCACATGGATCAACGCTCTCCAGTTGCTGTCGAAACATTCGAGACGCCGATGCCCGGCGTCGCCGACGTCGTCAACGACAGTCAATCGTTACGCATGTTTCTCGACGCGGGCGGCGCCGCCGCCTCCGCCGTCGCGTCTGACGGCTTTCGTATGACTTACGTCGACGTGCGCTTCTGGCCGGCAGTGTTTCCGATCCTACGCTCTATCATCAGCGACCAGACGACGCGATCGCCTGACTCAGTGAAGGTGTTGGCTGCCGTCGGCGAGTGGTACTCTTTCTGTGCCTTCCAGGTGCGTACGTGCATTCGTGTATGCGTCTTTTTGTGCGCGTCGTTGTGCGTGCGTATCAGCTTAGATGTTGTTTGCATGCGCTGCTCTTTCCGGATACTTTACGAAGCTTCGCTAAAAGTGCTGCTGTTGCTATCGATATTCAAAACGTTATCACTGACGTTTCGACGTTTTTATTTCGCCGAACCTTCGCAGGCGGACTACTGTCCCCGCAAGGCGCTGCTGCTGCCAACGCCGGGTGAAGAGGTACGAAGGCTGTACCAGCAAGAAATGGAGCTATTCTTCAGACAGATGAGGAACGACTTTCCCAGTGTCGATATCGTTTCGATGAATTCGGTGTTGCCCATCGACTTCAACGACATCGGCGACCGTGTCGTCGCAGCTGCGCGTGTGTCCGCCGGCACCTCTGGCGCGCGATTGCCGCTTCGGCTTGATCTGAATGCGCTTCGCGTTGTGAATTGGGAACAACAGTGGGCGACCCATTCGGTACGGGGTGCGACGCTTTTTGTAACCCCGCTGTCCTCTTATAACCATGCGCTTTGTAATTGTTCCATCGCGCCGCATGTGTTGCGATATCTGTGCAATAATCCTCGCAAATATGATCTAACAACCTATCATCACAGACGCTTGGCGTTGATTCGATGAATGGAATCTCCGGCAATCCAAATGGACATCCTGTGAATGCTGTTCTACAGCCAGTGACGCAGGCACTGTTAACTGCTCTGTGTGTGTAGGTATCGCATTATGTACGGACCATCAGGCTGCTTGACGAAAACTATTTCGGAACTTACGTTAAGACACTCCTCAGATATGTATTTTTGAATAGATTTAACATGTGATCTAATATTTTATGTTGGCTCTTCTGTGATGAAATTTTATGATTAGATTCGACAACTGATCTCATATTGTATGTACCTCATGAACACTGTGCCACGCTTTGATCGCAGGCGGAGCGACGCACCACAAGACGAGTGCGCAGCGGTGATGGCGCTGGCGGATTCAGGATGCTACCCTCAACCAGTGGTGACGGCGCCGCTTACGCGCGCGAATTGGGATCTACACGCCGTACAGCGGTGTACGTGGCGCGGCGCGACGCAATATTTGCCGGGAAGGTCGCCGACGCCCATTGCACCACCGCCGCCGCCGCCGACCCCAGCATCGATGCCGACGCCACTGGCGACGCCGACGTCGGTAGCGACGCCGACGCCGGCGGTGCCGGCTCCGATTCCGGTATCTCCAACGCCGGCGGCGGCGGCGCCGACGCCGACGCCGTTCGTCTTCCAAGTGGTGCGGACACTCGTACGCACGCCTTACAGTTTCGCCGGCGGCGTGAGCACGCCAATGGCGAAGGCGGCGACAGCCGCGCCACCGACGCTGGATGAGCCGCCCGTGGAGACTTTCCACACGTTTCTCACGTGGGCGTCTTCCGCCGTATGCGTTCTAGCGTTATTGTGGAGCTACCACGGTGACCGCAAGCTGCACGCGTATGTAGCGGCGACCGCGCACAAGGCATGTCCCTCCGTTGTGGAGTGGTTCGACAGACGACGCGTCGCTGGTGCATCATACAACGCTCCGTCGCCCGGCTCGTCACTGCCAGTGAATGCGTCAGATTCGCCCGTCAAGGTTGGCAAGCCAAGCAAAGGCAAAGG
>JACKZZ010014529.1_pt1 | contig 10960 bp, 7 predicted proteins | sample 8027871 | NCBI WGS metagenome assembly JACKZZ01 (sample SAMN15724774, study PRJNA655200) | protist metagenome | isolation source: fluorescence activated cell sorting (FACS) single amplified genomes of... | place: USA: West Boothbay Harbor, Gulf of Maine | collected 2000-07-19
GATTGCGATTTCGATGGCTGTACCGCTGGTCGTGGACGAGTTATCTTATCGTTGCGTCCGTGGTTGAGTGGAACTGTGTAGAAAAACCGAAAAGCAGGTTGAGCCAAAGAGAGCTGCTTTCTATATAAATTCGGGAGCTCTCCTAACGCGCCAGTAATGCAGTGGAGGGGCAGGGTGTAGAGGGCCCAAGAGAAGTGAAGTTGTTTGCTACGTACATTAGTGAAGAAGAAGATCTAAAATAACAAAATCTTGAGTTATCTGAAATTTATCTGTGTCGGGAGAAGGAGGTGCAATATTTTGGGTCCCACTGTCGAGTACTGACGAGTTATCGTCGCGGCTGTGGCTGAGTGGACAATGATGGAGATATGATATCTGATGGAAAATGATTCGAAATTCCCTCTTTCGCTCCTGTCCACGTAGGATTTCGTTGCGACTGGAGCAGTGTTGTGTGTTCTAATGGCCGTAGCGAAGTATCACGACGTTCGGAAATGTCGTCCTGGGTTCAATTTTCATCTTTTTCCGTCTCTTATTAAATGTATCTTTCCATCTGTAATCTGAATGGTCTCGAAGTGTCTGATTTGTGATGGAGAGACGCATTAGATAAGAGGTTGGCACAGCGGCCGAAAAGGATGAAGATGGGTGACACGCAGCGAAGCAAAGTTCGGAGTCGTCGTCCTGGGTCCAATCCTCATCTTTTTCCTCGTGGTTTACGCGTATCATGCGAATGCAGTGCAAGGCCCCGTGCTTCTCAAATCGGACTTTTTGAGGCGAGTCCCGCGAAGCCATGCGACTAATATTTCGAAACGAATATTGTGGCGGCATCGGGCGTGACGCGGGCGTGAGAAAAAAAAATCCGAAACGTTTTGCCACCACACTTGTTTCTCTTTACCTGCGATAATGATATTAGCCTGATCGGTAATACTATTACCTGCTAGTAGATCTGCTAGTAGACCCGAGTCTTCCTCCCGAGTCTTCCTCCCGAGTCTTCCTTCCGAGCAGTGTTTGCAGCGGTGTGTTTTAGTTTTGATAATCGAATCTCGCAGAGCTCCAAGTATCATCTCTTCGTGGCAACTTTTCGTGGCATCCCAGAATATCATCACTTCGTAGCATCTCTTCGTAGGGCCCTTTTCGATGATTTCAAGCCTGGAGGTTCTCGCATAGTACTATCAGTGTCGGGAACTGTCGTCTCTTCGTTGTAGTAGTGTCGGGAACGTCATTGCTAATCTGTCTAATTCCTTCTTCCTTGTCTCATATTCGTCTTCTACTCAACCATCTAATCTAAATTTATAAAATTACACGTCACAACATAGAACAGCTACTCTGACTTTACGCCCTGGATGTGCTGCAGTAGGCTCTTCACCGCTTTCTCGACATTCCAGACATCGTTGCTGGGGCTGCGCCGGGAGCTGCGGACTTGCTGCCGCAGCTGCGGACTGCTCGTAGTAGGGTGCGTCGCCACCTTCACCGCGACGGCCACGGAGGTGGCCACGAGAACTGAAAGCAGGACACGCCTCATCTTTTTGCGGAGAAAAAAAATCTGAAAAGTAATGTCGATACGTTATCCGCAGCAGGAAGTTAATATCTAGGATCGGCGACCAGATCTACTAGTAGGAATTGATCGAAGCACGAGGTTGGAAAATTATTTCTGATGCAATAATTCGAGGGAGGGTCGTCGCGGGGACTGCTACTAGTAGCTGACCAACTTTCAGACCGAAGGGACGCAATGACGAGAAAGATAAGTTATGGAATCCTGGACAATATTGTTATGAGAATTCTGGACAAAAAAAATGACGAGAAAGATAAGTTATGAGAGACAAAATTGGGATGGAATCCTGGAATAGTTCTGAACCATGAATCATGGGAGAGAGAGGGAAAAATGATTGAGAACTCTGCGCGTCCGCGGAAGGAACGACAATTACTCGGAGAAATAATTTCCGATGCGAAACTCCTCCACCGCCTCGAAGGTTGAGAGTTCCAGACTGTGCGGATCATCCGGCACACAAACGCCCCGCGCGGCCCACGCCGCGCGGCCGGCAGCGGTGTAGTTCCAGGCATGGCGCCTGTGGCGCAATTCCAGAGAAGATGCACAACTACTAGTCACCGGCTCAAACCCGCACTTCGCGAGCACCCTCGCGGATGCGACGTTCGTCCGGAAGCAGCGCGCGCGGACTTCCGGGAGCATATTATTAATGCCCGCAACCCTGGCATACGAAAGAAACTGAAACAGGAAACGCAGCACGGTTCGCACCGCTTTCGTGGTGACGCTTTTGTTGCGGTGCGCGGAGGCCAGCCAATAGCTGAGCCAGAGTATGCCGTCGCCGTCGTTACCTTTCCCGTTACCTTTCCGCCTCTCCGCCGCCACCTGTCCCACCACGTTCCGGCGGGCGTCGCGAATCGGGAAAGTCAGGTCAAGAATGGTGTCTCGCGGCGGCGGCTCTACTACTAATGGTGTCTTTGTCTTCTCTACTAAGACGTCCTGGCTCGCCACGCTGCGTTTCACCCAAAACTCTGCGTGCTGCCGCTCGTACGGCCAGGGCAGCCCGCCCTCGAAGTCGAAGTACTCGAGGAGTTGGGCTTCGCCTTCGCGCTGCACAGAGGCCAAAAGAGAGTCCACGTCCTCCGGGTAACGCCAGTCAGGGGGACAGGAGACACACGCCACACCGTCCATCTGCATGTTTTTCGGAATCCCGTCGGTCGCCCCGTCGGTGGAATAGCGCCCCTCGATCATCGTCGAGCCAGTGCAACTCCACCAGTGACTGTACTCGTGAACACCGCCACACTAGACAAATTGCGAACTTCGGTGGGAGATCGCCGAGCGGAGTTCGTATCCACTTGAGCAGTCCGTGGAGCAGTCGGGTGGTGTGCAGTACTAAATGTCCGTTCGAAATCCCACAGAAGCTGAGAGCACTCCGGGAGATCAAATGATCAAGTGTTATGTGTTGTGTTCAGTTCACGGACTGCTCAAGTGGATCTCCAACGGACTGCTCAAGTCGACGGGACGCCCGCTGATCGGTACTATACGGCCCGTCGGTGGAATATTAGCGCCCCTCGATCATCGTCGAGCCAGTGCAACTTCGCGATGATGCCATAATACTATCAAGATGGGCGGTGCTGATGCGCGTCAAAAAAGTCTTCGGAAATGATACGGGGAGGAGCGGGGCCCCTATGCTTCGCCTCTCGAACAGTTTCGTACGAGTTTGAGAAATTCGAAGTACACTGTTATACGCACAGAGTCCAGACTGACCACCACACTAGTAACCAGAACACAGGCCAGAATTCAGAAGTACGGCCGCACTGCTGCCGTGCACTCGTACCGTGCACTGCCACTATTTGCGACTCAAGCTTGTGTTGGGTCAATAGTGTTGGTAAAAAATACTCCTCATCATGGGTCACAAATGCGCTTTCGGCTCTGCTCCTGCCGTGAAAATTTCTACCGGAATCCGCGGCTGTGGGCTCGATGAAAATTTCAACGCTGCTTCTAAACATACGATAAAGATGCACCTCATCGATTCTCAGTAAAATCTGTCCGTGAAATTGCGCGCACACGCCTTCCCCGTGGTACCGGAGCACCCACAACTACGCTTTCCACGAGATTCTCCCTCGGGAGAATCACTGCGGATTCGATCAAAGATGTCTACGACGAAAAATGTCTTTCCAGTAAATTCTACAATACAGTTCGGGACCATTGTATTTCGGATTTCCATTCTTTTCCTACCACCTTGTAATATTCCTACCACCTTGTATTCCTACCAAAGTAATTACCAAACAGTGCCAAACATACGGTTCATGCTTTTTTCGTGTCCCACTCCCGGGAAATTTTCGTCAAAAAGTCCTACAGATTTCAGTTGTCAACACAACACAAGAAGCAGAGCTGCTGCTTTCGCGGTGAAAGTCTGTGTGGCTTTCCCCGCAGTCTTCATGCTTGTGTCTCTCCATGCTGCCCCCCCCCGAGAAGAAGAATCCCGATTCCCTGCTAGTCTAGCGGCTAGAGGCTCTCTCCGGGAGTCTTTAGACAGAGTCTTTAGACAGCAGCTACACGTCGTATTACGTAGCAGTAACCGTACTACCGAACGTAGTCGTAAACATATTGAACTTAGTAGTTCGCACCCCCTCATTCTCTCGGGGTGAGTGCGAAAGTACGCGAAAGTAGGCAGCTGCCACTCCAGAACTCCCGCCAGACATGCTTCCCAACACAAGACTCTCGAGAAATATCTTGTAGAATTCGGGTCATTTATAGAAAATTGTCGGGAAAAATACAAATATGAGCCTAGTCCTGCTTTTCTATGTTCAGATGAGCCACCTCATGTTCGCCCCATACTAGCAGTGACGTCTCTAATCGATGCAATCGTATACATTCTAAATATAGGCATTCTGGATTCTGGATTCTGGATTCTGGTAAATGGGTCAGTGGTCCGACCCAAAATATAGGCAGTTTTCGTGAACATAATACTTAATGTCTACTTAATACGTGAATTCCAAATTTCAAATCTTCTGGACTGCGGGCCAGTCTTAGGTTCTTCCCGAGCTAAGTCTAAGCCTAATAATACGTTAATAACGCAGCACCCCGCCTCAAAACGCGAAGGGGTCGATTCTGTGAATGCTGCCGCCGGGCGTGGTGTCGTCCTTCGCTCCCGGCGCTGCAGAAGCCCCGTTTCCACACGCCACAGAAGCATCCTTCGCGGACGACGACGCGCTCTTGAGGCGCTGCAGAAGCCCCGTGTCCACACGGGTGGTGCGTGTGTTGTCGTAATACACCGTCCCATTCAGGTTCTGGGTCAGTTTGCGGTCGTCCAGACCCATCGCGTTTGCGGCGGTCTCGAGCTGCTGGGGGGCCATCGCCATCGCGGAGAGATCACTCAGCCCCGGTCCCGGACACAGCGGGTTTGGGGGCCCCACTACTTTCGTCGCATGGCTCGTCCCACAAGTGGGCCCCCCCATCGTAGCAGTGGGCGGTGCCATCAGCAGCGAAGAGAGCGGTGCCTGGTTATTATTTCCGGGCATATTTCCGGGCATGGCGGGCATCGGAAAGCTGCGGGGATTGTTGTGGGCGTTGTGGGCACCGGAACATGCGGGCGAAGCAAGGTTAATATTTCCGGGCATGTTTCCGGGCATCGCAAGATTCGCAACGCCCAGCGAGCCGTCCAGCGACGACCCGCCCAGGGAGTTCAACATATTGTTCATAATGTCGAGGTCCGTTACGGTACTAGTAGTACTGGTGATACTACTGGTGATACTAGTAGAACTAGCGTTGTTGCCGGAAGTGGTGCTGCCTCCGTACATTGCCTCGTTCAAAAAGGCAGCCAGCGAGTCTTCCTCACTACCGCTGTTCATGGGGTTGTTCATGCCGCTGTTCACGCTGTTGTTCATGCCGTTCATAGTAGTACAAGTGCCGTTCATAGCAGCGCCGTTCCTGCCAGTCATCCCGTGCATGGCGCTGTTCATGCCAGCCCCGTTCAGGCCAGCCCCGTTCAGGCCTGTTACAAGGTTGCCAGCACTCGGGTTCATGCCGTTCATGCCAGTACCGTTCAGAGTCCCGTTCATGGCAGCACCGGTCATGCCGCTCATATTAGTAGTACCAGCGTTCATGCCGCTCATATTAGTAGTACCAGCGTTCATGCCGTTCATGCCTCCCGTACTAGTAGTACTGTTCATGCCTCCCACCACGCCGTTCATCATGCCTCCCACGCAATTATTCATGGGGCCCACGCCGTTCATGTTCATGGCGGGGGGGCCCGCCACCGGGTCGCCTAGGCCCTGGAAGCCGAGGCTGGTCAGCACTGAGTTCACAGTCCCCAGGTCCGGGACGTCTGGAACGACATGGCTGCCGCAGGGGTCCGCGAAGCCGCCCAGACTGTTCGCTCCCCCGAAGCGCCCGCCGTAGGGGCCGCCGTACGGGCCGGCGGAGCCGAAACGGTCGGAGCCGAAACGGTCGAGCCTGGGGATTTTTTGGGGGGGGATTGGTGTAACGCAACTCGGTGTGTATCTATTTTTTTCTCTTCGATAACTATTGGTCGAGAGTAGCAGGAACTAGACTCGCTGATATTAACCTAGATAGTGTACCTTTCTACGCGCGATATAACTGTACCTAGCACTTCCCGCGTTTCCCATCATCATTCCCTGTCGCGACGAGAGGATCCGCGAGGATCCTCCCCCTGCGCCCAGGACCGGCGCCTCCCTCCGCCTCCCTCCGTTTGCATGCAGGTTAACATTATTATTTCCATTTCCATGCAGCATGCCCCCCGGCAAACCCCCACCAGTGTGGCTCGCAGTAGATGTCACCGGCTCGATGCGGATGGTGCCGTTCTTCGAGGCCACCACGCGGTGCCCAGGCGGGGCGATCGGGTCCGGGCGCCGCGGGCCCGCGGACGCTGTGCGTGCAATTCTGGGCGAAATAGGGCCCGGGGAGATGCGACCGGAAATAACGCCACTGGTAGCAGGAGCAGGAGCAGTGGCTGCTGCTGCTGCTGCTGCTGCTGCGCTGGGAGAGGCGCGTTCGCGATCGGCTGCTGTTCCAGCGGCTGCCGCTCCAGCGGCTTCTGGTCCGGCGGCTGCTGCTGCACTCAGAGAGACAGTACGCCGCGCAGCACCGCCGTTCGCGTTCACACCAGCGCCGTTCGCATTCGTCGGGGAAATTAGGCGGGCGGGGGAAATCAGACCGCCTGTAGTCGTCTTGGTAAGAGGATTATTCCCCGTGGGGTGACTCTCGTCCACGACTGGCGTCTCCCCCGAGACGGTATTAAGTGGCACCGCATTCTTCACCGGTATTAACTTGGCGTCGGATTCGTTGTTGCTTGTGGCGGTACAATTCGACGGCGAATTATTCGGGTGCTCCATCCTCTTCTCGCTGGCCGACGCACCACCGGGCGTGGTTGCGGCTGCCGAGCTACTAGTCGTGGCATCGCCCGTCGCAGAGGTGGTGGCCCCCGGTGACTTCCCGCAGTTCCCCGGTGAGAGGGGCACCCCCGTCGGCAGCAGCCCCATTTCACCACTCTTGGCGGCCTTTGCACTATTCGGAGTACCACTATTCGCGCCAGGAGCCCCGTCGGCGCCAGTCGCGTCGGCGCGAGTCGCGTCGGCGCCGGTTTTTACGTCGCAGCTGTACATCGGATCATCCTCCAGCTTGCTGAAAGGGTTCGCAGCCGCGACGCGCTCCTCTGCTGCCGTCGTGGTAGCGTCGTCATCGGAGGAAAACGAAGCCGTAGTGTTCAGAGTGCTATCTTCGTTGAGGATATTCTCGCTCTTTCCATCGGGCCCCTCGCATTCCACCACTCCACCGTTGTCACTTTTGGTCCCGTCATCGTTTTCACTCTTGGTTTCGCTTGCAGTCCTCTTTCCGGAATTGGGCCCCTCGTCCTCAGAGTCGCGACTCTCAGTCCTCTGGTTTCCCCCGGCTTTTAGTACCCCGCCACCGGAGCTCCCGGAGGCGGCCGTGGACGCCGCGGACACAGACTCGTTCAACAAAAGCGTGTTGGACACGGCACCGTCGATGAGCTGCAGCACGTCGTCCGGCATGGCCTGCAAGGCGTCCAGGGGGAGGGACTGGCCTTCAGAAGATTCTTCACTCTTTTGAGCGGATAGTTGTGGGCCCCTGAGCGCCTTGTTGTCAGAGGACTGTTCCCGAGCGAGTAGGGCCGAGGACGGCGGCCGGATCAGGTGTCCGCGCTTGCTATCCGACACTCCCCCGCGAAACACCGCGTGGTTGATGATACCAGTACTACTCGCCGCGCGCCGCGTGAGCACGCACTCAGAGGTGATGCGCTCGGTGCCGCCGGCGCCCCAGAAGGTGGCCGAGCCGGAGCCTGAAGTAATTCCCCCGGGCCGATGATGCGCGGAGGATGAAAGGTTCCCGTGTGACGCCAAGGAGGAACTGCTGAGAGTGGAGGAACTGCTGAGAGTGCGCTGTAAACCGGGAGGGGCGCCGATCAACGCGCCGGTCTGGTTGTTAGAAGTGCCGCAACTGTACGGCCCGGCGCCCCGCCACCGCGTGGTACCGTTGATCGTGTCGCGCGTCGGCCTTATGTTGGAGAGCCGGCTCTCCGGAGGGGAACCGATCAGGGGACCCTGCTGCTGTGGGTGGGGAGATTTTTTGTATGGGTTAACCTTAAACCTATCAGAAAGTACTAATCCAATAATTCCATGTTATGTGTGGAAGAACTTGCGCTGGTTTTCGGCAAAAAATTACTCGCACAAACAGGGCTACTTTCTTTCTTTTCTTTCTGATGCGAGCCGGCGGTACACCCCGACATGCCGCATAAAACGAGAACTTAGAACTTAGAAGGAACTGCACAATCGGGTCGACAATAGAGTTAGTACCATCTGCTGTCCCAGCAGCTGCGAGATGTCCACTTCGATGGAGTTACTACTAGTCTGCATCCCACAGACACCGCGCGAACCCCATCCTCCACGCGCATGGTTGCTCCAGGACGTCGAATGGTTCGGATTATTATTGCAAAACCCCGGCGTATTCTGGCCCCCACCGGCACCCCCACCACTCATCATGCCACCACCCGTCATAGGTGTAACCATCCCATTCACGGCGGACGGACTGGGCGTAATGTTGCCTGTGATGTTGCCTTGGTTATTGTTTATTACACTGTGGTTACTAACACCGTGGTTGTTACCGTTTACCATACCGTTTAGGATGCTGTTAAGGTCGAGAGAGACGTGGGAAGAGGGAGACGCCCCGAGGAGACTGCTCATGTCGAAGTCCATCGTCGGACTCTGCGCGTGGCCGGTGTTGTTCCCTCCGGTGTTGTTGGGTCCGCCGTTGTTGACAACACCGTTGTTGACAACACCGTTGTTGACAACACCGTTGGTAATTCCGGAGGAGCTGCAAGTTCCCATGGCGGCATCGATGAAACCCCAAAGCGCATCGTCATCCATCGTCGAGACATGCGGGGAGACCTGCGGGTTTTGCGGAATCATCCCCTGCGTACGATCAAGACCCACCCCCACCATGCTCGACCACAGGGCGCCCGCATCCATCTTCGATTGGGTGTGTGTACGAAGTGTGCACGAGATGTGACAGATTTTTTCCAAAAAAAAATTTTCCGATTTCAGACGGGGAATTGGTGATGGGGGGTGGATTTATCGATGGGTGGAATCGATGGATTACATGGATTGCTAGAAGTTCCTCTGGACTCCGGACTCCGGACCGGAGAAAACCAAAGATTCTCCGATGTCACTTAATAAACCACACAGAGGAACGATCTCGGAGCGTCTGCCTTAAAATTTAAAAATCGATGCTAATCGGCGGCACAGCCCAACAATTTCCAAATAGGAACCTAAAAAAAATGGGCCCGTCGTGGTCTTCTCAAAATGCACCCCATAGCTCTCAAAAGACTAAAAAGACTCCGATTCGTCCGACCACGTTCTAAACGGAAAGGCTGTCAACACACAGAAAGGCTAAATACAGAGAGAGACAAAATGGACGCGATTCCAACGGAAAACGAGAGACTTTTTCGATCGATGCTAGGAGAGCACTTCGGTCGCAGTGCTGCTCAAGGCTGCAATGTCTCCCTAACCACCGATTCGACACCACTCCTCGTCTAATTCACAGAAATTTCGATGTCATAATAGTATAGTACATTCCCAGTATTAAGGAGCTACTAGTTGCATCAAGTCCAGGGCGTAAAGTCAGAGTAGCTGTTCTATGTTGTGACGTGTAATTTTATAAATTTAGATTAGATGGTTGAGTAGAAGACGAATATGAGACAAGGAAGAAGGAATTAGACAGATTAGCAATGACGTTCCCGACACTACTACAACGAAGAGACGACAGTTCCCGACACTGATAGTACTATGCGAGAACCTCCAGGCTTGAAATCATCGAAAAGGGCCCTACGAAGAGATGCTACGAAGTGATGATATTCTGGGATGCCACGAAAAGTTGCCACGAAGAGATGATACTTGGAGCTCTGCGAGATTCGATTATCAAAACTAAAACACACCGCTGCAAACACTGCTCGGAAGGAAGACTCGGGAGGAAGACTCGGGAGGAAGACTCGGGTCTACTAGCAGATCTACTAGCAGGTAATAGTATTACCGATCAGGCTAATATCATTATCGCAGGTAAAGAGAAACAAGTGTGGTGGCAAAACGTTTCGGATTTTTTTTTCTCACGCCCGCGTCACGCCCGATGCCGCCACAATATTCGTTTCGAAATATTAGTCGCATGGCTTCGCGGGACTCGCCTCAAAAAGTCCGATTTGAGAAGCACGGGGCCTTGCACTGCATTCGCATGATACGCGTAAACCACGAGGAAAAAGATGAGGATTGGACCCAGGACGACGACTCCGAACTTTGCTTCGCTGCGTGTCACCCATCTTCATCCTTTTCGGCCGCTGTGCCAACCTCTTATCTAATGCGTCTCTCCATCACAAATCAGACACTTCGAGACCATTCAGATTACAGATGGAAAGATACATTTAATAAGAGACGGAAAAAGATGAAAATTGAACCCAGGACGACATTTCCGAACGTCGTGATACTTCGCTACGGCCATTAGAACACACAACACTGCTCCAGTCGCAACGAAATCCTACGTGGACAGGAGCGAAAGAGGGAATTTCGAATCATTTTCCATCAGATATCATATCTCCATCATTGTCCACTCAGCCACAGCCGCGACGATAACTCGTCAGTACTCGACAGTGGGACCCAAAATATTGCACCTCCTTCTCCCGACACAGATAAATTTCAGATAACTCAAGATTTTGTTATTTTAGATCTTCTTCTTCACTAATGTACGTAGCAAACAACTTCACTTCTCTTGGGCCCTCTACACCCTGCCCCTCCACTGCATTACTGGCGCGTTAGGAGAGCTCCCGAATTTATATAGAAAGCAGCTCTCTTTGGCTCAACCTGCTTTTCGGTTTTTCTACACAGTTCCACTCAACCACGGACGCAACGATAAGATAACTCGTCCACGACCAGCGGTACAGCCATCGAAATCGCAATC
>JACKZZ010009904.1_pt1 | contig 10957 bp, 5 predicted proteins | sample 8027871 | NCBI WGS metagenome assembly JACKZZ01 (sample SAMN15724774, study PRJNA655200) | protist metagenome | isolation source: fluorescence activated cell sorting (FACS) single amplified genomes of... | place: USA: West Boothbay Harbor, Gulf of Maine | collected 2000-07-19
GCTTGCCAGAGATGTACAATTTGACTGACCGTGTTTTTTCGAAATAGGGTGTGACGTTCACGGCGGACAGTTGTTGCGTCGGAGTTGGTTGTCCTTCTGATGCCAAACACTGCTAGTTGCTTCGTAGAGCATATATACTTTGTACCCTAGTTAAACTTAAACCCTTATGCCCCGCGAAGCTGTGTTGCTTTGTAAGATAGGGTGTTGCTTAAGTTTGGAGGACTTCCTCCACTTGAAGGTGTTAGAGATAGTGTTAAGTGTTACTAGAGTACAGGTGTTACTAGGATATAAAGTATATGTGCTCTACGAAGCAACCGGCAGTGTTTGAACACTACCTGGAAGCACGTCGAGGATGGGTATCGCCAACCAAAATGTTGCAAGAGGTTTGCAGCTCTCGACCTTTCCCTCGAAGCCTATGCCAAGAAACAACCACAAGACGCACACAAAAGTTGGCTCCTACAACAAACGGGGTTGTAGTGCTATTTTCAGGTGTTACTAGGGTACAAAGTATATGTGCTCTACGAGGCAACCGGCAGTACATCAGTACAACCAGGGAGTACGCAGAGTGTTGGAGGATTTGGATCGAGATCTGTTACCGTTGGGGGCGAAGGTGTGCTCGAGCAATAACACTGATTGGGACTCGGGGTGCGGCCAGCTTGAGGAACCCGTCATGCTGCGCGCAAGAGTACATCTCCTTGTGAAGGCGAAGCAAAGACACCGAGGTCTGCGCATTTTTCAGCATCTGTCCCCTGCCCGAGAGCGCCTTCTTGCCTGCAGGCAAGGCAAGTCGTCGAACCCCTTGGACAGCCAGATTGCGTTCTCAGCTAGGTCGAAGGCGTCTGCGGAGTAGAAAGAGCTGCGTCAGATTTGATGCAAGCACGTCACTTCAACCCAAGGGCCTTTTAAACAGTAAGAATCCTCAACACAACCTTCCCCTTCGTTTTCCCTTGCTCGATGAAATTGTGCGCCTGAGCAAAATCATCCAAAGGAAACTCCCGGTCATGGTTAACTTTCAAACTGCCCTTTAGAATCAATTCGAAAAGGTCCTCACAACGCCATTTCAACTCCTCTCTAGTTGCGATAAAGTTGGCCAGCGTCGGCCGAGTCATCACCAAACTACCCTTCGCAGAGAGCAGCAAAGGGTCAATGGGCGGCACGGGCCCGCTGGCGTTCCCGAAGAAAACTAAAGTCCCTCGCGGGCGCGTGCAGTTGACACTGAGCTCCCATGTACTCTTGCCAACCCCATCAAAAACCACATTAACGCCCTGCCCGCCAGTCTGTGCCCGTACCTCCTCTTCCAGCTCTGTCTCACTGAGGTCCTTGTAGTTGAGGACCAAGTCGGCGCCCTGGTCCGAGGCCAATTGCATCTTTTCCGGATTGGACGCGGTGCCGATCACAAACGCGCCACGAGCCTTGGCCAGAGCAACGATGAGCTGGCCTGTGGCGCCACCCGCGGCGTGCACCAAGCAAGAATGGCCCTCCTGAACCTCAAAGCAGGAGCGTGTGAGGTAATGCGCGGTCATGCCCTGGCACATACATGCCAGGGCATCTTGGTCGGAAACCGCGTCGGGCACCTCGATCAGACGGTCCGCAGGGACCGCAGAAAATTCGGTGTAGCTGGGGAACCCAAAGTAAGAGACTCTCTGACCTTTGCGATTTCCTTCGACCACCCGCCCGACGCCCTCGACACCGAGGATAAAGGGTGTGTCCCGCGGGTACAAACCGGAGCGATGGTACGTGTCGATGAAGTTTAATCCAGCAAAAGTGTTCCTGACTAATACCTCGTCGACAGATGGTACAGGTGTTGATGTGGTCGACAGGCCCCATGAGAGGGTTTTCTTTGGACCTTGGCTTTTCACTTGTACGGCTCGCATTTTGTTTGGCTTGGAAGGGGACGAGAGTCGGCGAAATCCTGCTATTTTGTAGGGTTTTCTTTTGAAATTTGCAAATTGTTTAAAACCCCTCATTTTTATTTCTCTCCTTCTAAAGTTGTCCCCTCAACACAGATTTCGTTTTTTTGACTTTTGTGTTTTTGCGTGTCTGAATTTGAATTTCTACGGGTTCTGCAAGAAGGATAACGTGATTGACCATGACTTAGAGGATACAAAAAGATGCCCGAGGGCGACATCGACCACTACCGCGCGACGCTTGAAACGTGGGGTTCTGCCGGCCTCGGAAAGGGCGCGTTCGGGTCCCAGGGGCGCGTCCTGAGGATAGTGTCCCCTCAAGACTTTCCTAAGTCTAAAAACACAAAGAGCAGGGTCCTCCGACCTACGCCCCCTGTGAACAGACCAGATCTCTCATCGAGGGTGTTTGCCGAGGAGGAGCATTTGAGTGAGGTGGTAACAAAACGCAGCTCATCATTCAAAAACATATGCAAGGTGCAAATCGAGATGACTGTGCACTATCTGACCTCGCTGTTCCCCTCCCAGAGCCGGAATATCCTGTCTTACATGATGGAGTACTTGTCCGTTGTCCGCGGGTCCGGGAATTCAAGATCACCCTTGGAAACCAGGTTGTTGAAAGTAAATGCGGAGAACGAAGAACTGCGAAAGCGGTGCCTGGGTCTGGTTGAGCGAAACCGCATTCTACAAGCCACAGCCTCAGCGCACGTGGTTGGCAAGGTGGAACTGGAGCTGACCGAGCTGAGTGAGAAGCAGGCGGCAGAGGTTCGGCAGAACGAGCTGCTGCTGAGGGTTCGGCGGTTTTGCGAAACTGCGCAGACCCGTGGCGAATTACTTTTGCTCGCGTGCAACACCATCCCTGTTTTGCTGAATTGCGCGGACTGCTTCCTGTTTGTGATGGATGAGGACCATGACAAGTGCTTCGGATTCAGCAGTGTGTCAGAAAACGGGAAGGGCTTGGAAATCGACCTGGAACTCTGTCCAAACTTGTTGCGCTGCTTTTGCTCGGGCGAAGTGGTCCGCGTAAACGGTAAGCGGGTAAACCCGGTGGTGGATGAAAAATTTGGGGTAGAGACTCGAACTTTGGTGAATTTTCCAGTGAGCCAGGATGCGGGCTCTCAAGTGGTAGCTGTGGTGCAGGTGATCAACAAGAAAGGTGGGGACCAGGGTGAGTGTGCGGGCTCAGCCATCCTAGGCTCAGATACATTCGGATCACATGAGCTCTCTTTACTCGGAAAGATCTCCAAATCGCTGCTTGCCCCCCTCTCCCGCTTCCGCTTCAACGAGTGGGTGAAACAGAACGCGAGTCTGGGCTGCATCGTGGAGAACCTCTTCGAGGTTTCACAGGTGGCCGCGAGAGACCTCAGAGGCGACAAGTGGAAGTGGCTCGGCTTGCTCGCGGACGAGTTAGCCAAAATGCTGGGCGCGCAAGGAGCAGGCTTTTACTTAGTGGACCCCCGAGACGAAACCTGTGCGTTTCTACCAACTGGCGAAAGCAGTCTGATGCGAGAGGCTCTCAGCTTCTCCTTCGACAAGGGACTCGTTGGTAGAACCGCCTCTAGCTGCGTTTCGGCTTCATTTCCCGACTTGCAGCGCGAGAAGAGGTTCCTGCCCACAGTGGACTGGCGGTTCGAATTTGACGCTCGTGACATGACGTGCTGGCCTGTACATAGCTTAAAAGACCCGGACCTTGTAATCGCCGTCCTGCAGGTGGCCAACCTCCGCCGCGCCTGGACCAAGAAGGACGAGCTTTTCTTACAGACTGTGTGGACCCAGATCGTGGAGGTCCTGGAGATGAATCTCTTGCGAGGCAGCTTCAGTACCTTCTGCACCCAGCAAGCGGCTCGCTCCGAAATCCTGCGCGTGCTCAGGGCCGGAGTGGACGTCGACCAGACGCTTACCGCAGTACTGGACGTGCTCAAGCCCGCCATGAACGCTTCGCACGCGACCTACATGCTGTATAACCCGGCGCTTGATAAGCTCGAGACTGCGCCCAAGCCTGGTCTCACAACCAAGGACCGCCTGCCCATGACGGGGCTCCTCGGGAACTGCATCAAGAGCAAGCTGCCCATCAACGTGTCTGGTGCGTTCGACCATCCTCTCTTCGTCAAGTCCGTAGACGCTTATGCCACACCTTCGCTGCACCGAACGCACATGGACATTGTGGCGGCCCCTCTACTCGGCGCCGACCACCAGTCTGTCTTGGGCGTACTTGCCGTGTACCGTGTGCGAAAGACCATTACAGGGAACGCGTTTTCGGACAATGATGCTGGTTTTCTCATGGGCATCTCTGCCGACCTCTCGCCCACCGTTTTGGCCCTGGAGAGCCTCAAGAAAACGACCAAGCGCAACTTGGCCCGCCAGCGCAATCACCACTTTTTGTCCTCATTCTCTGCCGATCTGCAAAGCTTACAGCGTGAATACGGCGAGAACTACTTTGGCCCCATGGTGGAGGCCGTGGCGAGGATGCTAAACTCGGAGATCAACGCGGACTTTTTCGAGGTCTTCTTTGTCTGGGCCGCCGGCGAGCAACCTGATGTTGTGCAGCAAACCTCGGAGACTGGTCTCCCCCATCGCGACACTGACGAGACCTTGACGAACCACTTGCTCGTGATTCCATTTTACCAGGACGTCTTGGATGGTCCTGCGGGATCGTTTCAGTTCGAGAAGGCTTGCTCTTGCTTTACCGATCAGGATGAGGCTCTTGCAGTTGATGCGGTTGCTTTGCTCACCCAAGTCTTTCAGTGATCCTCTCCCTATTTTTTTTCAATCAAGAAACAAGCTAGCAGGCTCAAACGTGTTAATTGTTAAGACTAAAGATAGAGGGCTGAGAAACATGGCAACAAGAGAGATGAGTTTGCGGCAGCGAGTCCTTGCGAGAAAAGGAGCCCGCAGAAGTTCTAAAAAATCGAATTTGAGCGAAAACACTTCAATCTTCTATAGTGAGGCCTACGAGAGCTTCCTCGCGAGAAAACCCGTGCTGAACGAAGAATCAATGACTGTGACTTTGCCAAACGGCGATCGATTCTTCCTGAAAGTGGATAGCGAGGGAGATGTGGAGAAAAGGAAAAACGCGCCAAAACTCGAGAAAAGCGCCGGGACGAAGAACGATGCTAATGGCGGTATGGCGAGGAAAGAGAAAAGTTATGTGCAGGACATGGTGTCTGAGCTGGCCGCGGAGGCCATGCAAGCTTTGGAAAATGAGGAAGCGGAGATCGAGAGGGAGGCGACGGACTTTGAGTTTTCTTTTGATAATTCGAAGAAGAAGAAATTGGAAGAATCAAGCGACGTGATGTTGGTAGACAAGTATGCTCCGAAGAACTTTTCGGAGCTCGTGTCGAACGAGAAGATCAATAGGGAGGTGCTGCGATGGGTCAAGATGTGGGACCCGTTTGTATTCCCCGAGAAGGCGGATGGTAAGAAGAAAAAGACACAGGTGCGATCGCCCGGTACAAGCGACCACGGTAACGCATTCTTCCGGACGAACACCAAGACGAACCGCGCGAGCAGTCCGGAGCGGAATACAAATCAATTCAATCGGGAGCCATTCAAAAAGAAGCGGCGGACATTTTTTGGAAATGGGGCACAGAGCGCGGTCTCGCAGCTGAACCGTCTCAAAGACGAAAGGCCAGAGAAGCAGATTCTGCTCCTGTGCGGGCCGCCCGGGAGCGGCAAGACAACCCTCGCGCACGCCGTGGCGAAACATGCCGGATACCGTGCGACCGAGATCAACGGCAGCGACGAGCGTACCGTGAGCGTGCTGAAAGCCCGGCTGGAAGGCGCCATGACCACGCAGTCCATGTTCGGGGACTCGCGGCCGAACCTGGTGATTCTGGACGAGATCGAGGGCGCCGCAAATATGGGCGAGGGCGCGGGCGCGATCAATATGCTGGTGAACCTGACCGAGTCGCGGCGGGTGGACTTCCTGGACTCGCAGCAAAACAAGCACAAGAAAAAAAAGGAAAAGGCAGAAATCAAGCTGACCCGGCCTTTGATCTGCATCTGCAACGATCTCTACTCGCCGGTGCTGCGCAAGCTCAGGCAGTGCTCGGTAGTCATCCAATTCAAGCCGGCCAGCACCCAACGTCTGGTGCAGCGCCTGAAGCAGGTCTGTGTGTTTGAAAAATTTGACGTGCGCGAGACGGAGCTGGCCACGCTGTGCGCTCGGATGGATAATGACGTGCGGTCGTGCCTGCATGCCATGCAGTTTGCTAAGGCCAAGGCCATCGAGAGAATCCGCAAAGAGACTTTATCTTCCAAAACAAAAGCAAAGGCTCAGGCTCGCGGGGTAAAACTGCGGCTGAGCGAGAGCAGCGACAGGTCAGGCAAGGACCAGACCAAGAGCATGTGGGATGTGTGGCGCGCCGTCTTCGCGGACAGCCGTCGGCGCAAGACGTCCCTCTCTTTGGGCCTGGAAAACTCGGAAAACTCCAGCGCGGCGCTCAGGGTGCTACAGAAGCACTGCACGGACTTTGACATCGTGCTGAATGGCCTGCACGAGAATTTCTTAGCCAATACCTTCCAAGACCACGACCTCCACGCCACGGCCCAAGTCCTGGACTGGCTTTGCTTTGCGGACGCGCACCTCCACCGCGTCAAGGCCAAGCAGGAGTGGACATTCTGCAAGTTCTTGCCCTTTGCCGGCCTAGCCGTCAAGTCGCTTTGCCGCAGCAAGGCGCAGCCCAACACCCACCCGTCGCTGACCTGGCCGCAGGCCATGGTGCAATTCCCCTCCAAGGTGCGCGCCTCGCGCTTCACCGGGAAGTGCTTCACGGAGAACGTCCACTCGGGTAGCTTTCTCAATTCGATGAGCCCCAGCGGGGTATCTTTGGATGTGATCTCGCCGCTCAGGGATATCCTCGCGCCGAAAGTGCGCCCCGTCTCGGTCAGCCTGCTTTCCAAACAAGAGAAGCAAATCCTGCACGAGTTGGCAAAGGTTTTGACCCAGACTGGTTTGAGGTACGCAACACGCACTCAATCCAAGTTCTGGAAGAAGCAATCTCATGCCAAGGAGGACAGTCCGGTTGGTGCGCTCGTGCCGGAGATCCACAAGTTGGCGATCTTTTCGCAGTTGAAAGACCAGCACCGCGCCATGCCGCGTCAGATCGAGCTACTCGCCATGCACGAGGCGGATCTGCTCAGGATGCGTCTCTTGCACGCCAATCCCAATGATGAGTCTGAGTCCCCCTCCAGTTTGTCATCCAAATCTGCTGAAAAAAAAAACAAGTCCTCCAAACCCAAGACCCAACTTCAAATGAGTCCTCAAAACGCAAAGGCCAAAGAGTACGCCAAGCTTGCGAAGGAGCGCGAGTTGCGCGACAAAAAATTCAGAAACCAGCTGCTCAAGCAGATTGCGAGCGAGTGCAAGGAGCAGGCCAAGGATTTTTTCGGGAGGCCCATTGAATCAAATAACGCCAAGCGTGCGTTAAAGGTTTCTTCGCTCGACCAGAATAGACCTTCCAACGAAAAGAAAAAGCTTCAGCCTGTCGAAATGGACCCTGAGCCTGAGGAGCCCACACAAAGGCGCGTCAACTTTAAATTCGTGGAGGGATTCAGCGACGCCGTTAGAAGACCCGTCAATATCATGGATTGGTAAAACTAACTTGCCAATTACTAATCTCTCTCTTGTCCTAAATCAACTCTTCGGTTTCTCCCTCCTCCTTTGGCTTTGAAGAAATGATATGAATAAATGGGATATGGAAGAACTTCTTCTTTTAGAACGTAGCCTTCTATACCCGTCAAATTAATCCACTACTGGTGGTGGGGTGCCCTTCCGTCGGCCATACTCCCCCCGGAACCCAAAGGGAACCCAAAGGGAACCCAAAGGGAACCCAAAGGGAACCCAAAGGGAACCCAAACTCATAGGGTGCTCAAGCTGAAGGGGGGAGAAGAAAACTTTTTCCGCCCTCCCATCCCCAGTCGGCATAGATTATGGTTAAGACTACGATGATCATCTTCGATCCCCTAACTTTATTAATGAAAACTTCCTTGGTAAAGTAGTTCGTCTTGACAAAATCCAAGAATTTCACCTCTGACATGATAATACGAATACCCCCCAACTGTGGGCATCACCTTGGTGTGCAAACCAACAAAATAGCACCAAGTCCTATCTTATTATTCCATGCTAATGTATTCAATGCGAAACATATGCCTGCTTGAAACACTCTAATTTTTTCACAGGAAATGAGGGGGTTCTGCTTCCAGTATAACGAAATCAAAAAATTTGCCCCCAGGACAGGAAGTCACTAATCCGCGACTTGTCAATAGTGTCCAAGCCAACCTTTCAAAACTCCATCCCATTCCTCTCTCTTGTCCTCGCTCAACTCTTCGGTTTCTCCCTCCTCCTTTGGAACCTTTGAAAGAAATGGGTCATATGGAAGAACCTCTTCTTTTAAAACGGCCTCTTCTTCCAAGTAGCCTTCTAGACCCGACCACCAACCTTGTTCTAAAATCAATTCCTCTTTAAACGACAGCTCCTGGTTCTCCTTGGCGTATCTTTCGAGGAATTCTACTGAGAGTCCTCCATTCGGAACCACAGCACGCCGCACCTCGTCCACAACCTTGGTTCCAAGTCTCTTTTTCATCTGTTTCAGCACCGCTTCGCCCTTCAAGGTCTCACCGCCTTGTACCAGGCTGTCGTACGCTAGAGCAAAGTTCCACGCAGTCGGTGTTATGTCGTGGCGCACTTCCATCTCGGTCAGCAGGCGAAGGCAGGATTTCCAGTCCGCGGCGCGGTGGAACACGCGGAAGCCCTCCGTGTAGAACTCTCGGCTAGGTTCCACGTCGTTGGTCTGCATGATGTCTAGAATTTCAGTTGCAATATCCTGGGAATCCGCCTTCGGAAGGTCGAGGCATCTTTGCATCGCCGTGATGTAGGTTTCTTTGATCTGTTTCGGGCTTTTTATTTGGTTCTCCCTTTGTTTTCTAAATTTACCCGGAGTGAACGTCGTTTTTAGTTTGGTCGTGGTGGCGGTCGTAGTGTCAGTCGCTGACTTATCCGATAAAATCTTTTCTGATTTCAGAAAAATAGGCTCCGGAAACCGCTCACGAGCTTGCGGCTTTTTCTTTTTTTCAGGGAAATCCGGAGGCTCGGGCATTGGTTTTCCCAGAAAACTGTCCCTTCCAAGCTTATTCTCCAATTCTTGAATCGCTTCCGCTTCCCGCTCCTCCCCGTCCCACTTCTCTTTCTCGAACACACTTTTCTCTGGCTCACTCTGCATTGGCATCGCGTTTCCCAGCTTCACCTGCAAGGATGCAAAGAGCATCTCAGCAGCGACCGATTTCGGCAAACCTCCACCTTGAAGCTCCTCCAAACAGCGCGTCACCTCAGAAGCTTTCAGCACTTTTCGCGGTTTCTCTAATACCTTCAACAAACTTTCCTTTCTAGACATTTTCTTGATCTGACTGAAGGATCGCTTTTTGCTCACAATCTGTAGCGCCCGACGAGCCTGCATCGGTCCTGGAAATCCAAATCCTAAAGGGTTAAATAGAAAAGGTTATTCATGGGCTTTCAGGATTGTTTTTAGAAAATCCTAAAAAATTAACACAACCCATGGTAGTGTAGATGTTTTTTCGCAAAAAAAAAAATAAACAAGCCACCCCATCCATGCACCTCGTCTGCAAACAGAATGATGTCGCAGAACACGGCGCACGCTTCCATACCAAGGTAGCGGGCAGGTACGTAAGCATAGTGAACTGGCGTAGCACTTTATATTGCTTCGACTCCACCTGCTACCACGCCGGCGGGCCCTTGGGATTGGGTGATATTGAGGACCTGAACGGCGAGCCCGTGATCAGCTGCCCCTGGCACCACTACAAAATCACGCTGGCCGAGGGCGCCAAGTGCTACGAATCGCTCGTCATGGATCCGAACAAAAGAAAGCTGGTGCCGGGTGGCTGGCAGAAGAAGGCGAGCTGCCAGAGAGTGCACGACGTGGAGACGCGCGAGGGAGGGGTGTTTGTGAGGTTCACGGAAGGGGACCGGGTGGAGAGCGACGAGTATGCGTACAACTCGTTTTGTGGGGAGAAGGGCCTTCGAGGGGATACCAGCATGGGCCATGCGGGCAGGGACGGCAAGGCCATGAAAAAAGGGTTCACTCGGAGTGGCCAGGTCTTGCAGGGGTCCCGAATCTCGTCGAAAAAAGTCGAGTCGAACGTGGCTTTGGAGTCAAAATCGAAGCAAGTGCACTCGACGCACTGGAGCCAGATCAGCCTGGACAAACTGCACAGAGACGGCCTTAACGCGTGGCACCTCAAGCTTAAGTGTGCGCCCGGCCTCGCGATCGATTTTGAAGTGGATAATTCTTTTGCCTTCCATCTGGTGGATACCTGGAGCGTCCAGGTACGCCTTCCGAGTGGCGAACAAAGGTCGTACACGCCTGCGCAGACCAAACGGGAGGCGCTGCAACAGACGGAAACGCTCGACCTCCATATCAGGGTGTACGACCGTGGTGCCATGTCTAGTTTCATTCGACCCAATATGCCGCCGCTCCATGCGGCAGCCTCCTCGCTCGAGGGCCTGTCTTTCGTCTCGCACCCGGATTTCCAGCGCCTTCGGAACTGGGAGGTCAAAGTGTGTGATCTCACCGAGGTCTATCTCTTTGCAGCCGGCTCAGGTATCACCCCCATCTTCCAGATTCTCCAGAACATCGCTGCTCTGGACGAGATGCTGCCCAAGCCGCGCACCGTGCTAGTCTTTGCGAATTCCGACGACCAGACTGTGATGATGAGGCCTAAGCTGGACCTTTTGCTGCAGAATGCGCAGGATTGGCTCCATATCTACCACGTTTTCTCAAACACTAAACCCAAAGAGTCCAAGTCCGCAAAACGCGAATCGAAGAACAACGAAAACGCGAACGAGACCGTCCTTCATGGCCGTCGTCTCGACTTGGGCCTGCTCAAGGACCATCTCGCGGCGCTGACCGAGTTTGACCCCGATACCGACCACGAAAACAGGGTCGTCTCCTGGTGCGGGCCAAACGGTTTCTGCGAAGCGCTCTCTACGGCTTTTGATGGCCTCGGAGTGGAGTCTTCCAAGTCTACCTTTCTGATTC
>JACKZZ010007375.1_pt1 | contig 10952 bp, 3 predicted proteins | sample 8027871 | NCBI WGS metagenome assembly JACKZZ01 (sample SAMN15724774, study PRJNA655200) | protist metagenome | isolation source: fluorescence activated cell sorting (FACS) single amplified genomes of... | place: USA: West Boothbay Harbor, Gulf of Maine | collected 2000-07-19
GATTGGAGAATGATGTGGTAATTTTCAGAATCACGTCATCAATATCATCTTCTTTTTGGCGATGTTCAAACACAGTTCAAGACACAGTAATAAGTTGATATAAAACCTTCGTTCTTCATCTCAAAAAACAATACGGAAAGAAGAAGCATGTTATAAATAGTAATACCATACTCGGCAGTTCAAACCTCTACATACTACATCGTTTTGAGATCAGGACCATTTTATCATCATTCGTCTTCTTTCTGTCTTCCCCTATGATCATCCTCAGACAGACCCCTTGAGAATCTAGCTCAATAATAGTCCAGTTTTTTTCAAATGTGTACATAATCCAGTTTTTTTGTATAGTAGGTCGTCAGTTATTATCTGCTGACAACCTTTTAAATTTAATCAGCTCTCATAATAATGGGACCTGGGGAGCAGGCTTTCGGCGCCGAGGACGCGGGACGTTGGAAAAACGCTTTTAAAGATTTAAACGGTGGGATTTGTGGTGGGTTGTTGTGCAACCAAGAAAAAAAGGTAGAAATAGCAGTGACATGGCGAACACAGTTGGGTGTTCAGGACTCTGAACATGAAGTAGTCACGAATTGGAGGAACACGTTTAAATCTCTACCAATTAAAGGAATATCAGAGGAACAGCTAGCAGAAGTAGCAGGACACTGGAGGACAAAGTTTAATTCTCTAGGAATTCAAATTGCAGAAGATAAGGGAGAGAAACAGTTAGCAGCATTAGCAGGAAGGTGGTTTACAGTTTTGAGAGAATCGACGGGTGTTAATGATGATGTGGGAGCGTATAAGAAATATGCAGAACGAGCCTTGGAATGGAGGAATGAGTTTAAAGATATAGTACGTGGAGGAACATCAGAATTAGATTTAGCAGAACAAGCAGGAAAGTGGAAAATGGCATTCGTCGGGGATAATCCGGAGACCATCAAACAGTGGTATGATGCGTTTAACGACATAAGAGTAGTACAACAAAGTAAACACCCAGCAGAAGTAGCGAAAGAGTGGAAGACAGAATTCAGCAGGTGGGAGAAAATACACTGGACCACGACAAACTTTTCGGTACCAATTGATATCAGAAAGTGGTATGATAAGTTTGCGGTATTTGGACCAGAGGAAGCGGCAGATTGGAATAACTCTGCAAGAAGATATACATTATCCGAAAAAAAGTTCGTAAACAAAAGAATAGAATACGCATTCCGCATGAAAACGGTTATGGGTTTGTACAAAGGGGAGAAATCTGTCTCTCAAATGGTCGCTATGGCAGGTAGCTGGTGGTCAATATTCCATTTTTTGGAGCATGATGGATATTCTGGGGGGGATATTTTTCCACAACTATTCGATAACTCCAAGTTAGTGCACATTGGTTGGAGTGGGTTAGTGAATGCAGAGAATATAGTTCGAAATGTTCTGTCCCGAATTATCATAAGGTGTGTTGTTCTGAGTGTGGACCCGAATGCGGCCAAGGATCATGATGCCTTCAGGGACGAATGTCTCACCGAAGCGATTCGTAATGATTATCTAGCTCACAGCAGTCCTCCAATGAATATTTTAGTGGAATGCTTAAAGGAGGGGATTACGACAAACATAGACGCATTAGCAAAAAGTCCTATGTTAGATTTCAAACGAATTGAGACACAATGTTCTTCTAAAGATCTCCTCGACGCGTACAAAGCAGGTGCCCCATCAGAATTTCAATCCTCGTGGCTCTCGGAGGTCTGGAAAAACGCATTGAACTTGGGAAATAATCAATCTGATTCTTTAATAGTAGTAGCCAGGAATTGGAGGACAAAGTTTATATCTCTAGGAATTAAAGGAATAACAACAGAGAAGCAGTTAGCAGAATTAGCAGGACACTGGAGGACAGCGTTTAAATCTCTAGAAATTGAAGAAATATCAGAGGAACAGTTAGCAGAATTAGCAGGACACTGGAGGACAAGTTCAACGTTTGGATCTCTAGAAATTGAAGAGAGACAGCTAGCAGAATTAGCAGGAAAATGGATTGCAGTCTTGAGAGAATCGATGGATGGTAGTGTGGTAGGAGCGTATAAATATACAGAAGTAGCCGGGGAGTGGAGGGAAACGTTTAAATCTAGACTACCTGAAGGAACAGCAGAATTAAATTTAGCAGAAGAAGCAGGAAAGTGGAAAGCAGAACTGAAATTGTCAAGATCGGAACATGAAGTAGCCGGAAAGTCGTATACCACGTTTAGTGGATCCATAAAACCTAGTAAAGAAAGAGGAGGATTACACCCAGCACAAGTAGCGAGAATTTGGAGGGAAGAAATGAAGAGCAAGTCACGTGTTGAATTTTACCCGAAAGATTCAGAAGTCAAAGAGTTGTATGACGCGTTTAATTCCATAGTAGTAGAAGATGGCGGAGAAGAAGAAGAAGAACAACAACAACGTGTAGCAGAAATATATCTACCAATAAGTAGATCGAAAACACTACCAACAATGAGTCTGTGTCCGGAACAACAACAACGACGTATAGCAGAAATAGCTGCAGAGTGGAAAGTTAAATTAGAGAAGCGGCGGAAAATATCGGCACATGATGTCAGAAAGTGGTATGATAAGTTTGGGAAAATCAAACGAGGAGTAGAAGAGGCGGAAGCGTGGTCGTTGGAATTTGCACAGAAAAAATACACGGCTAAATTGAAATCGGTAGACGATGAAGTGCAATACGCTCTGGGCATGCGCGGGGTTATGATTCTGCACTCGCCTGAAGATGACGATACGGAAGAAGTTACAGAAGGCAATTTGAAGAAATCTTTCGACAAGATGATCGCTATAGCACGCAACTGGTTGGATCTGGATCTTTTGTGGGACGAATCTTTGGTTATCTTTAAACAAGTATTCGATGGCCTCCCGCCTTCGGATAATTGGAGTGAGTTTGAAAAAACACACGAGGAATTTCAACGAATCCTGACGCAAGTTCTCATCATGCATCATGCTCAGCAGCAGGGCCGGTAAGAGAAGATAAGATCCATCTAATTCATTTTCAATCACTTGAGATGGTAGATGTCTTTTGCTATTTAGACTCACGCGCGCCCAGTGGCGCGTGCCCCACTTAAACTTATCTGATCATAAATTTTCTCCCCATCTCCTCCTCTCAGACTCGGCGGCACCGACACTCTCACTGCCACAGTGCCCGGACACGATGACTGGGAGCCTAAACATTCTGATTACTATCGACAATGCGGTTATCCTTTGGAGATTCTAGGGGGATGCTTACGGGAGGTGCTAGTCAACAAAGGCACAAAAACTTCAGAAGAAATTGTGCGACATTGTACTGAGCGCCTGCTCATCGCGTACATAAGAGATATAGAAGGTGTCTGGAAAAACGCATTGATCTTAGGAGATCATGATCCATCTGATTCTTCTCCTTTAGTAGTTATGAATTGGAGGAACGCGTTTAGATCTCTAGAAATTGAAGAAATATCAGAGGAACAGTTAGCAGAATTAGCAGGACACTGGAGGACAGCGTTTGAATCTCAAGGAATTCAAACTGGAGGAGATGAGGGAGAGAAACAGGTAGCAGAATTAGCAGGAAAGTGGTTTACAGTTTTGAGAGAATCGACGGGTGCTAATGATGTGGGAGCGTATAAGAAATATGCAGAACGAGCCTTGGAATGGAGGAAGGAGTTTGAATCTATAATTGTTCCGGAAACACCAACAAGTTCAAAAGCAGAATTAGATTTAGTAGAAGAAGTTGGAAAGTGGAAATCAGAACTGAAATTGAAAAATGGTGAGTTTTCAAGAGCCAAGAAGGGGTGGTATAACACGTTTATAAAACTTAAAGTTAATAGTGGAGAAATAGGAGGATTACACCCAGCACAAGTAGCGGGAATTTGGAAAGCAGAAGCGGAGTGGGCGGGAGTTCCAGTTTTTCCGCTGATAAAAGTCAACAAGTTGTATCAGATGTATGAGGCGTTTAATGCCATAGTAGTAGAAGATGATGGCATTGGCATTGGCGGAGGAGGACTCGGAGAAGAAGAAGAACAACAACGTATTATAGCAAAGATAGCCGTAGAGTGGAACCACCGATTACAGCAGACGGAGAGGAAACCAGAATTATCGGCACATGATGTCAAAATGTGGTATGATAAGTTTGGGGGAATCGGACGAGGAGGAATAAGACAGGCGGAAGCGTGGATTAAAGCATTTACGTCGCCGCAGGATCATCACTCTAGATTCGAATCGGTAGACGCTCACGCTGAAGCGGAATACGCATGGGGCCTGCGCACGGTTATGTCGCAGCATTCCTCCCCTCGAGACGATCCAGGTGCCGTAGATATCGTCTCTCCTATCGACCCCCCCCCTATGGACAAACTCAAGGAGATGGCGAGTATAGCATCCAACTGGTTCAGGCTTTTGGGGGCCAATTTTTTGGGTATTTTTATGAATTGGTGGAACGCTTTTAAATCTCTAGGAATTGAAGGAATGTTAATAACGGAAGAGTTAGAAGAAGTAGTAGACGGCTGGAGGACAAAGTTTAAATCTCTAGGAATTCAAATTCCAGAAGATGAGGGAGAGAAACAGTTAGCAGAATTAGCAGCAAGGTGGTTTACAGTCTTGGAGGTGAAACTACGGACGGTTCAGATTAAAGAGGGAAAATTTGATGAGGGTGCAGAAGAAGCCGGGGAGTGGAGGAAAACGTTTAAATTTATACTACCTGAAAGAACAGCAGAATTAGATTTAGCAGAAGAAGCAGGAAAGTGGTGGAAAATGGAACTCGGCGGGGATCCGGAGACCATCATACCGTGGTATCATGCGTTTAATGACATATTAGTAGAAGTACCAGTAGTAGTAGAAGCTGGTGGACGACGTGGAGAACAACAAAGTAAACACCCAGCAGAAGTAGCAAAAGAGTGGCAAATCGCATTGAACGATACTCGGAATCGGTCGGCACCATTGCTACCATCTGACATCAGAATGTGGTATGATGCGTTCGCGAAATTCGAACAGGGAGAGAAGGAGGCGGGAGCGTGGAATGCTCTTGCAAACCAGAGGTTTTCGAAAGAATCCGTAGATAATAGAATAAAGTACGCATTGGGCATGCGCGAGATTATGGAGCCGCATTTCCGTCAATACCCGGCAGAGATGATGGACACCGTGATCGAAACGATGGTTGAGACTATAGCAGACGGGTGGTATTATCTGTTGGGGCAGGAGGAATCTTTGGTTATCTTTAAACAAGTATTTACTGGTCTCAGCCCGAAGGAGCGTGACCGCCTTAACTGTTGGGAGAATTTTACAAAGACACAGGAATTAGTTCGAAAGATTCTGGTGAACGTTGTCACATCGCTTGGCGGAGGAGAAAACTCTGCACAAGATTCCGTTCCCAGTGAGGCTGCTCTTAAATCATATCGAGAACGCAAGTACTCACCGGAGATTTTAGGGGTATGCTTACGGGAAGTGCTGATCAACATAACAGAGACGGGAGAGGCGAAAGGATGGACAGAAAAATGTACTGAGCGTCTCCGCACATCACAATCCTCTTCGTTCTCTCAGGTCTTAACCACCACGTCCACAACCGTAACTTCTGCTCCGGCCGTCACCTCCCCCTACTACGATCAGATCTTCGAAAACACTGGGTGGTTTCTGCTAGGCGCGTTGTGTCTCGGTGTGAGTCTGAGGATGGGACAAAAGAAGAAGAAACGCCGGGTGAGAAGAAGGATGTGGTGGTGGAGGGTTCTGCGGCGTGGGGATCACCAAGAAGAAGATGCAGAGGAGGTGGAGGAAGAGAGACGAATTTTCGAATTACCGAAGATGAATGAGGATAGTGGGGAGGAGGAAAAGTGTGAAGAAAAAAAGTCTGCGGAAATTTCTGATGATGAGAGTGAGAGTGATGAGAGTGGGGAGGAGGAAGAAGGAGGATGCACTGGGGAGAAATAGTAGATGGAACATGATGATCATGATGAGGATGAGAGTGAAGTCAGGAGGACAACGATGATGCGGTTTTTGGAGTGGAGAAGAAACTGAGACTAACAGCTGGTAGGATAAATGATAAATGATAAATTATTATGCAGATCAATATTTATTTATGGTGATGTTTAGAAAGTTTGTGCACAAATTATTGGAAAGAAGAGAGTAAAAAACACTGAGCAGCAGACTACTTCGTGTTTGTGAGCCGGTATATGGTATTATCACGTAGATTTGAATTCGTTCTTCAAAAAAACGCGAAAAAAGAATATCCAGAGTCTTACTCTTTCGTTTTTAAGGCATGATCCAAGATCATTATGATTGCCTCCTCTTGATTATAGTCTGAGATTCTGAGAAGAAGAAGAAGAACCACTACTACTACCTCATACCGACTAAGTCTATCGATCCATATAATTCTTTCTCCCTCATCCACCCCACCACCACCAAATCACCCCTCGGTTTTTGAAGACTCAAGTGAATAGGATATTCTGATCGAAATAGAAAATAGATATATATATATAGCGATTCTCAAACCGACGATAACAGATAGATTCTGATCATCCGAGTTGGATATTATTGGATATATAATAGACAAATATAGACAGTTAAACTTCCACAGTCCACTACTATCTTCTAAAATAAAAAACAAAAAACCACTACTAAATAAAACATCATCATGACTGTTGTTCCAGATCTTCCCACCACCCGAGGAGGTCCAGGAGCTCTCGATGATGAAACTCTTGGAAATGAGTTAACTAATCTTGGTAATGAGTTAATGCAAACTCTAAACCACAACACCACTCACAACAATCACCACAATCACAACCGCAGTCCACATCATCATCATCATCATCCTCATCATCCTCAACCTCCTACTAGTAGCGGTATGCCTGTTGATCCTAATCAATATTTATCTTTTGGTCCGCCTCCTCCGATGCCACCGGGTGGACCATCTTATTACTATAACAATATGAATGATGGTCACGGTGGAGGACATCATTTTGCACCTGGACCTCCTCCGCCGGGCCCTCCTACAATGGGTCCGGGACCCGGCTCCTATCCGATGCAATACTACAACGACACGCACGCGGGTGGCGGACCGGTGGTTGCCACGCATCATCAGGGTGGAGGATATCACCCTCATGTGGGGGGTCCACCTCATCAGACTCAGGTTCATCAGCCGATGAGCATGCATCATCCGCATGGACCCCCTAGTGGTCCAGGAGTAGGACCGGGATTGCCGCCAGTACCAGCACAACTACCGCCCCACCAACCAGGGGGTGGCCATCATTCGGGGACCACGGAGTCGTACAATCAGGAGAACTCGGGTCACGTGTCGGGGATGTCGGGTCCGGGGGATCATTCGTCGAGAGTACCGTTCTCCCCCGGTAATATGAAGGGAGATCATCGGAATCATCAGATTCATAAGGGAAACAACAACAACAACAACTTTAAAGGGAAAGGGAAGGGATTTGGTGGTGGAAATAAGGGGGGGAAATACTCTTTTTCGAAAGGGAAAGCTTCATCTCTATCTTGGTCTTTATCTCCACCATCTCGGGAAGAAGATGGTGGAGATAAAGACCAAGATAGAGATGAAGAAGACAGTTCTTCTCAGCCCGGCGGTCCCGGCAAGGGGGGCCGTCGTGGTGACAATAATAACAACACCGCCTTTAAGGGGAAGGGAAAGAAGGGAGATAAGAATTCCGCCGCATACAAACGTCGTCATAATCTCGCACAAGGTCCCACTCATTCTATGGGCTGTAGTGGCCGCGATTCCGAAGCCAGTTTCGACAACCTCATCAACTCTCATGAATTCCGTACCGCCGGTGCCGCTGCTGCTGCCGCTCTCGCCACCGCTCCAGCCGCACTGAGAGACTTCAGACTGCACGGCAAACGCGTCCCTCTCGATCAGATCGCTCCCCACATCGTTGACTTCGCGAAAGATCAATACGGGAGTCGTCTCATCCAGATGAAACTAATGAATGCGACGCCGGATGAGAAACAAGTTTTATATTTAGCAATCAAACGTTCGGTGGACGATTTAATCCTGGATCCCTTCGCCAATTACGTCATCCAGCAGTTCTTCGAACACGGAACTACTGTTCACAGAAGAGGATTAGCTCAAGAGTTACATGGGAACGTTTTAGCATTATCATTCCATATGTTCGGGTGTTGGGCCTTACAAAGAGCGATTGATCATTTAGAAGGGCCGGGGAATGACGAACAAGTCATGTTAGCCAAAGAGTTGGAGGGAGAAGTCCTGAGATTGGTGAGTAATCAGAACGGAAATCACGTTATCCAAATTTGTATCCAGAAAATGCCGTCCCACCAGATTGGATTTATCTTGGACGCATTTAAAGGGGAAGTTAAAGCGATGGCGCGTCACACCTACGGATGCAGAGTGTTACAAAGATTAATAGAACATTGTGTGAGTCCGGAATTGGGGGAGTTAGTTTCGGAATTATTAGATGAGGTGGAGACTTTATGTCGAGATGAATACGGAAATTATGTTATCCAATCCATTGTGGAAAGAGTAGATACACCGCATAGAGATCAAGTATTGGAAGTAATCTGCGAGAATTTACTCATATTATCGACGGATAAATATGCTTCCAATGTATGTGAGAAGGCTTTAGTCTTTTCGTCTTCGGGGGGAAGAAATTCTTCTGCAGAGGAAGAGGGAGGGAAACAAGGTAGACAAATGATCATGGAAACTATGCTCTCGGAGGCGGCAGGAGAACCAATCTTTCTTCAAATGATGAAAGATAAATACGCCAATTATTTAGTACAGAAGATGATATCTTTATCGGATAAGAGCATGAAAGAAAGATTAAAAGAAAGATTATCAGAAGGAAAACAAGAATGGAAGAAATTTACATACGGAAAACATATAAGTATGGCATTACATAAAGCAGGAATACGAGTAGAAGGAAAAGGAGAAGAAGAGTGAGAGGGGAGGAGATATGGTGTGGTGGGATAGCAGCTATGTATTATGAATTGTGAGTTATTGAAGTTCTTCCTTTTTTTGGAGCAATGGAAATTATTATCATCTTGAGTTTTGTCTATTAAATGAATAATTTTGAATAATCGTGAATATGAATACTTTTACGTCCTATTAGAAAGAAGGTGAGTCGTCGATTTTAGTCGATATAATTTGAAAATGAATAATGTTTATGAATCAATTTTGGCAATGCTCGATTTTGTTGTGCTCTCGCTACTTACATAATATTTACTACTTACTACTTTTACTATTGTTTTTTGTGCATTACTATATATAAATTGGGAAGGCTGAAGCTTATACTGTCTTTTAAAGAATAACCACAAATGTTTGGACATTTTGAATATACATACAGAAGAAACGAGAAAATATTTTTGTCGAATCTTCTGGAAAAAAAAAGAGCGAGTTGTTCAGCAGTGTATGGCTGAGTGTGGAGCTGTGGGCAGTTTCAAGACGGTGATTTCTTTCGGGTATTTATCGAGTCCGAGGCGGTTGGCACCACCACTACAGATCCCGGGTCCATGGTGGTCGTCTCGTTGTTCATCAAAGAACATCTCCCATTGTTGCTAAGTTTTTGACAATCTACTACCTCTACCACTGCCATTACCTCATGTACTACTCCATCAAGTTTATACCTACTACCCACTCATCCACTACATAGAAATCTCATGGGGTTCCCTTTCTCTCCCCATGATCATATCCACTGTCCAAACATCCCCCTCTTTGATATTAAATTAAATGGGAATACCAATAGTGCAGTTTTTTTTTTTTGTTGTGGGTGTTTAGCACTCTAGTTAATATTATCACCACAAGTTTTAATCAACTCTCATCATGTCATTGGAGTGCTGGAAGTTCCAGTTTGGGACGGACGCGAACGAATGGGAAGACAAGTTTAAGGATTTAGAAGTGGTTGAGGTAGAAAAACATGGGGGGTGCTGTAAACGAAAAGCAAAAATAGCAAAGGAATGGAGAGACAGATTGGGCATGAATAACGAGCAGGCGACAGAGACCTGGGAGTGGTACGACTTGTTTAAGGAGGTGGGACCAGAAAAAGCGAAGGAGTGGAAAGAGGGACTAAACATTATAGGGCCGTATGCAGCACCGTGGACCCATCGGTGGTACTCGTTATTTGAAAATCAGAGACAAGTAAACTTGGAAGAAGCGTTGAAGTGGAAAGAGGGATTGGGTTTTGGGATAGATGAAGCTGAGAATGTCCGGCAGTGGTATGACTCGTTTAAGGAAAAGGGAGTCGGAGTGGCGAAAATGTGGATGGAGGGATTGTGGGGGGAGCCATCTGTTGGGAAAAACAGGGCGCGTGTTACGAAAGAGTGGTACGAAGCATTTCAAGATATAGTGGGAAGAGAGGAGGAGGGGAAGAAAAAGGTGGAAAGTCTAAGAGAGTGGATGGCATTGGAAGACTATAAGTCCCCTCAATTGGACCCGCCGCAAGACATCAGAGTGTGGTACAATAAGTTTGTGAACATCGGGGAATTCGAAGGAGTAGAGATAGCGAAAGAGTGGAAAGGTTTTGTCAACAATGCATTCCAACCACCGTCGTACCGGCACCAGAATGTAGCCGGCGTAGTGAAATACGTATATAACATGCACCAGGCCATGGTCCCGCTCTTCCCTGAAGATCCACTTTTATCGCAGAAGATTGCACAATTGGAGGTGGACATAGTCAACAGCGGGTGGGGGCGGGGCAGAGTGGCTATCAATGCATTCTTGGACATCCTCAAAGCATCATTTGCAGGCTGCGAAAAATTAAGCCATGAAAGGATCATGAACTCCGGATGGGTGGATGAAATTAAAATAGTCATAAGAGCTGCCGGGGAGATTAATCCGGAGGACAAGGGCAAACAGCAAGCGTTGATTGAAAAGCTTCAAAGGGAGGCGCGTTTAGCTAGTAGCAGTCCGTCATCCTCCTTCTCGCAGATCCTGGCCGTGTCCGACATTTCTTCCACCGCTCATATTTCTTCCGCCGCCCATATCTCCTCCACCGCCCGTGTTTCTTCCACCGCCGATGTTC
>JACKZZ010006860.1_pt1 | contig 10951 bp, 8 predicted proteins | sample 8027871 | NCBI WGS metagenome assembly JACKZZ01 (sample SAMN15724774, study PRJNA655200) | protist metagenome | isolation source: fluorescence activated cell sorting (FACS) single amplified genomes of... | place: USA: West Boothbay Harbor, Gulf of Maine | collected 2000-07-19
CCTCTTGCTCTCCGTCTTCCGAGGTATCTACTGTAATATTTTCACGAACATCTCCTCCTCCGTCGCTCTCAATGTCTAGTTTCCAAAGCACTCCAGTGATGGGTGTCATAGAGGCCACGTTTTCTAACGTGGCCATAACTTCAATAGCGTATATGGTCATATGTGAGATTTGTTCCAAACTCCTTTCCCGTCTCTTTTACACCTTCTGTTTTCAATAACTTGCAGTTGTAAAAGCAGCCCAGATATTTGGGACTGCTTTCATGGGCTCGCGGGGAGCTCCGGCAGAGGGAGACAAGCCCATTGCCCTGGGTCCCACCACGGTTTTGCCCGAGAGGTTTTCTTCACAAGCTTGCTGTGACCTCTAGAGTGAAAGAAATTCCTCCAAAGTTGTTTCATTCTATCTAAGTACGTCTTGAACAACTGCTAGTGGATCTGAAATACCTTTCTGCTGCTTAAGTCTTGTAGATTTTACGCGTTATAGCTCTCGGATAAGGTGCAGCTAATCTTGTGGAAGAAAAGGTATTTAAAAGACAATATAGGTAATCATGAATCCTAATAAGAAGAACAGAACCGGTAAGGTGGGCATGAGAATGGCAATTCTGGTCGGAGGCGTATCTATGTGTGGTTTATACATGTACGCTACTGGGTCTCTGTCCTCTGATGTTTCGAACGAATCTGTGATGGATTTTAACCCGAATTCATACGATCCTTGGTTTGGGAGGCGTCTGGCTGAAGCCAAGGAGTCACCTTATGGAAAGTATGCTTCGAATAAGAATTGTACAGACGTGGGGCAGGCGGCCATTTGTCAGGGGCAGAACGCGAACTCATGCAAGAAACTTGATGATGAGGGGATGGTCATATGGCTCATAGTAATCGTCTTATGCTTGCTTTATCTCTTCGTAGGTATCGCTATCGTGTGCGATGAGCTATTCGTGCCGGCTCTGGAGGTTGTTGCGGAGCAATTGGAGCTTTCCAACGACGTCGCTGGTGCAACGCTTATGGCGGCCGGCGGATCTGCTCCCGAGTTAGCTACTGCCTTTGTCGGTACTTTCAAGCGCTCTGATGTTGGTTTTGGTACCATTGTCGGATCTGCCGTTTTCAATGTGCTATTCGTCATCGGCATGTGCGTCATGTTCACTCCTGAAGCCTACAGCCCTCTCAAACTTACCTGGTGGCCGCTGTTTCGTGATTGCACATATTACACTTTCACTCTAGCTACACTCGCATATTTCATGTATGATGGCGTCATCTTCGTCTATGAGGCAGGGCTTCAGTTGTGCATGTATCTCGGGTACGTATATATGATGTGGAATAACGACCGTGTAGAAGCGTGGTTCATGTCCAAAGTCTCCAAGGAGAGCAAGGTGACTCCCACCGAAGGCACTGAGCTCACTGATTTGGAGGAAGCTTCCACCACCCCCGCTGAGGAGCCTGAGGAGAAGAAAGAGAACGGGGCTAATTTTACGCGCCCATCCACTTTCCGCGTTGGCATCTTACAACTACTCACTTCCAAGACAAGCATCACTGAAACTGCTGGAATTGCCTTTGTTTCAAAGATCAAGGGTGATGTAAATGACGTGTTTGCCAAAATCGATCGCAATGGAAATGGGCAGTTAGAAAAGGAGGAGCTCAGGGTCTGTCTGTTGGAGTTGGGCACCCCAGAGGTTGAACTTACTGATGACCATGTTCAAGAGATGATGGACGCTATGGATAAGGAGAAGAAAGGATATGTCACCAAGGCATCTTTTACTATCTGGTACACTGGTAACGAACAGCGCCTCAAGAACCAAACTCGTGAAATCTTTAACAAGTATGACAGCGACAAAAGCCCACCTGGCACTGTTTTGCGTACTGATATCATTCATTTCATGAAAGAGTTGGGACACGGCGCTATTTCCGCGTCTCATTTGAGTGAGATTGAGGAAGCGGCTGCCAGCATTGTATCTACCTGCAAAGATCAGCATTGCTTGACTTTCGATGATTTCAGACTATGGTACGAGCAATCCATGTTTTGGGAAGCAGAAAAGATATCGGCCGAAGCCGCCGTTGATGCCCAATCTACCATGTGGCAAGGAGTTGTGGACGGATTTTCGGATCTAATGGATGGTGAAGTGCCTTTCTCAGCAAAGTTCAACTACTTGTTGACTCTGCCATTGTCTTTATGCTTTTGCTTGATTCCTGATTGCAGGGCTCCGGGCAGGGACAGCTGGGCTGTAGCTACCTTACTCGGCAGTATCGTTATGATTGCTATTTTTGCGATCATGATGGTGGAGTTGGCTGAGATCTTTGGCGCGTCATTAGGTATTCCTGATGTTGTTATGGGTTTGACCATTCTGGCTGCCGGTACATCTGTTCCTGATTTATTATCATCCGTGATTGTAGCACAGCAGGGTCAGGGGGATATGGCTGTGTCATCAAGTATTGGTTCCAACATCTTCGATATTGGCGTTGGTTTACCTGTACCTTGGTTGACTTTCGGGGTCGTCGCCATGGTCAACAAATGCAATTGCTTTGTAATTGTAGGTTCAGATGGACTATTTACCAGTCTTGTGATATTGTTGGGCATGGTAGCTCTAATCGTGTTCATCATTCATTTGTCCAATTGGGAAATGAATCATCGCTTAGGTTACCTTTTCTTTTTCTTTTACTTTCTATATGTTGGTGTGTCCCTGTTATTGACTCCTGCCGAGGATTTTTCGGTGGATAATTGCTCACCGTTTGACCCATACAGCAGCAAGTAGTTTCCAAAAGGGAGGAAAGGCTGGTACATGGGACACTCAACACAACAGAGTCAAGCAAACAGCCAGACAATGGACACAGTGTATGCATAGGAAGGAAAATAAGCCTAAGAGCATTGTAAGATCGATTTTGTTTTTAGCTGAGAGTGAACTCTCCATTTAAAATTGAAGCAGATTGATCAGACCCTGAACCGTGCATTATCATCAAGGGGGAAACACACGCACGGACATGGACTAGGACAAAGATTAGCGAAGGCAATTATCATATCAAACAACTTTGTAAATAATAAATTCTTGGCATGACTTCGTCATTTTTGAAGTATATACCGTATAATACAATAACAAAACAAATAACCACTTCTTTCTCTTTCTCATGCACGAACTGTTTTCGCATACATGGCTCATACATGGCTCATACATGGCTCATACATGAGCGCTAGCAACATGATCGTTGGCGATGGCAGCGCTGCTCCTGACGGGGACACATGTCGCATACAGCCTATTTCGTTCCTCCGATTGATTCTGTTCATATTGTAAACTAATACGCTCAATCCTTCTAGCATGTTCTCCAAGACGTGGGTCTAGCTGATACGTGATAATGTGTTTCTTGTATCTTTTTTCGAGGGAAGGAAAGAAATTTGTTGCCGTTTTTTTGGTCAGGTGCATGAAATACTCACAGCAGTAATCTGTCCCACTTCTGGTGCCGCCACAGTTTCCGCAAGATAAAGTATCAATAAATGCATCGAACATAAGGCATACAAGCGCTTGGTAAATGACAGCGGGAATGAGGAGAATATCACATATCATCATCACAGAGAGGCATGGAATGTACAAGACTGCTCCAATTAATAAAATCAGTTTTAATATCCACCAACGGAAAGTCCAACGAGGCAACGCAACTCCTATATCTTTGATAGAGAGTAAATCATGCGGAGAAATATTGTGTAAAATCCATGAGATTTTCCGTATTAATTGCTAGTTGAGTGAGAGGAAGGCAGGGAGTGAGAATACAGCTTTTTTGTAGTACAAGCACGCAATCAAGACAACACTGCAGCAATTGCTACTTACCTGCGACACTCGCTGATCTTGATTATTCAAGCCGGTACCAGAATATCTAGACGAAGTGACAGATATTTCAAAAGGCACGGTCTCTACCGCACTTCTGCGCCCAACTTCTTTTGCGCTGTCAGTTTCCCCAGCCCGATTCCCTGCACATCCGTCACCACTTTCACTTTCTTCGATGCCAATGTCGAATGAAGCGCTCCTTTCCAACGGTCCACGGGCGAGACTTGTCATCTGCACATTATCGGCGCCGCTGTTGCTTTCTTTGCAACTATGAAATTCAAGTTGGTCCCCATATGGGTCCGGAGAGCCGCAATCAGTTGCCATTGTTAATGGGTGAGCTTCACGGGGAGATATTGCCCTTCTGGTAGCAATGGTACCATACAGTGCCAGAAAACGTTTCAAACTTATACGAGCGCTGCTGCCATTGATATACCTAAATCCTGGATGACATCTCGCCACTTTCAAAATTTCCAATACTAAGGACCATTTGATATACAAGATGTCGTTGATTTGAGTATTTGTTAAGGCGTATGCGTTAAATTCTGCGAGATATGCTGTAGTCAGTGCTTCATACGGTGTCACTGGGTTCTCTATGACCATAGGCTGGTAATACAACGTTCTTGTACTAAATTTAACTGCTTCCAATCCATCGGAATTTTCGTCTGCATCAATTCCAGATACTAATGAACTTGCTCCAACAGTAGCAGGTGCATATCCACCTGCCCCTCCCCCTGCTGCAGCAGCGCCGCCTGTCACGCCAAACATGGAGAGAAAAGAGCCCACCATCGATGTGGGTTCAGAGGAAGAGGGCGGAACTGCGGTCGGTGCCGCTCGGGGCGCACCACTTCCTCCTTGTCTTGCTGCTGCGTTGCTGTTGCTGTTGCTGTTGCTGTTGTTGCTTGTGCCGTTGACGCTGCTTCTGAGGCGGCCTACGCTTTCTGCAATGGTACCAACAGCATACAAGCCAGCAATAGCAATGCCAAGCCCAATTGTGCCTACAGTATACAACAAGCTATCTCCTGTGTCGTCGTTGCTATTGCTGCTGGCATTGTCGCTGCCATGATACACTGTATTGCCAGCGGCAGCATCACCAACAGCATCTTCTGGGGAACCAGGGTCATGCAGTGTATGTCCTCGTACAACTGCATTGCAATTTGGACAGAAATCTTGTTGGTTGAGCCACGCAAGTAGGCATGGCTTATCGAAGTAATGCCCACAAGGTAAGATTCGCATCATTTCATCACCTAAGCATCGGTCCTCTAGACATATGGTGCAGGTAATGTATACACTTGACAAATTTGGTGCACTTGCAAATCCAGGTGCATTTGCATGTGATAATAATCCTTGACCTTGACTGGCTAGGTCAGCAGCATTCAAAACCTTAGCTGCACGCAACACGTTTCGTATCTCAGGTCGCAGCGGAGGCATCCTTCTCCGTCCTATCCATTCACTCCAACCCCCTCAAGTGAAAGGATTTGGGATTTTTGGTCGTCCCAAGAAAAGAGCTCCCCCCCAAATTTCTCCCACATCTCCATCTCGTTTCGCGGAAATGTAAAGTGACTTGTATCTGTTTTGCTAGTGTTATATTTTGCTGTGGTTGGGTTTTTATAAGAGGAATACTCTTTTTATAAGTATACACAGACAAAATGGGTGATTCAGGGGACAATAAGGTACGTCTATCCACCTTGAAAGCTCAGGCGTTGCGGGATGCTCTGATGGCCAATTAGATCATGTTAAGGCAATATTAGAGCACTTAGTGAGCAGAATCTGAATTAGAAGGCATCTTATTGACAGTTTGGAACTCTTTTGTACTCAAAATCGATCAGATATTTGGATAAGCCCGTTGTGTGTAACGATGTCGCCGGAGGTTCTGATCCATTTTCTCTAACATTCTTCATTCTTTTTCTCACTTACAACAGGTGGTGCCAATTGGATCTATAGGAGGAATAACACAGATTGATTTAGATGGGCTTTCTTCTCTGGAGAGTGAAGTTTGCAAAGAGACACTGGACCGTGTTGGAGGCTTCGATGCCTTTATGACCAAGATTGGAACCAGCACCAAAATAGGGCTCACCAAGGAGAAGATTTTACTGCACCGTGAAGTGTTTGGAAAGAATGAGTTCCCAGAATCACCGATGGATAGCTATTTGGACTTATTAATAGGTGCTTTAGCTGACCCCACTTTGATCGTCTTGATCGTGGCAGCTACTGTCTCTCTGGTCATTGGTATTATTGAGGAAGGCCCGGAGACAGGATGGATCGAAGGCGGTGCAATTTATATCGCGGTAGTCTTAGTTTCCAACATCGCTGCAATGAATGATTACTCCAAGCAATTACAATTCGCGGCGTTAGAGAAAACCTCTGCAGAAGATGAGAAGTGCACTGTGCTCAGAGAGGGGCAAAAGGAAGTGATCAATCCACGTGATGTTGTTGTCGGTGATATCATTGTGCTATGGCAAGGTGAGCAGATACCTACTGATTGCATTATGGCGGATGGAAACATGTGCATGTCATCACAAGCCTCCCTGACCGGAGAGCCCGAGGACCTCAAGAAGTCACAAAAGAAGGATTTTACCATCTATTCTTCTTGCTTGATTACTGAAGCCGACGATAACTTTTACGTTGTTGCTACTGGCGTTGGTGTCAACTCTCAATGGGGTAAGATTAAAGCTACTTTAGCAACCGAAGCAAAGGATACTCCTCTCCAGGAAAAGCTGAATATCATGACTGAGCAAATTGGTTACATCGGCATGGGGGCCGCGCTATTAACGTTTACTGCGTTGGTAATCAGTATTTGGGCAAGACATAATGGCGAAGATGTCGCTCATGGGTTCATCGAGGCTTTCATTCTAGCTGTGACGATTGTTGTGGTGGCCATTCCTGAAGGTTTGCCTCTTGCCGTGACAATTGCCTTGGCATATTCCACCTCAGAGATGTACAAGGATCAGTGCCTTATTCGTGTCCTTGCCGCTTGTGAGACCATGGGTAATGCCACCAACATCTGCTCAGACAAGACCGGTACCTTGACCGAGAACCGCATGACTGTGGTCACAGGCTGGTTCTCCGGAACCTTTTTTGAGGAGAATGAATCCCCAGATAACAAGCATCCCAAATTTAAAGAGCTAGGCGATACGCTCACAGGTGCAATGAAAACCTGCATCAGTGACCACACATCCATCAATCGCACAGCCATGCTTGTCTACAACGACAAGAATGGCGATCCTCTGCCTGCCCCCATGGTTGTTGGCAACAAGACAGAAGGAGCCTTGATGCTCATGTCCAAGTTGTGGGGCTTGGACTACGAGTCAGTCTGCTTGGAAAAGTTCGACCCCAAGAAGGACAAGATCTTTGCATTCAACTCGGCAAAAAAGAGATCCACTGCAGTTGTGGAGCAAGCTGATGGGTCAGTTCGTCTGTTTGTCAAGGGCGCCTCTGAGTGGGTCATCAAGGACTGCACCAAGTTCTCCAACGCCATGGGAAAAACTGAGGACATGACGCAAGCCAAGCGTGACGAGCTCAATGGCATGATTGATGAAATGGCCAACAGAGCGTTGCGTACTTTAGTGCTGTCACATATTGACTTCCCTAACAAAGGAGCTATGCCAGCGGGGTGGGAAGAAAATCCTCCGGATGCCGCAAACTTGATATGCGATTGCATTGTGGGTATTATCGACCCTCTCCGCGGTGATGTGCGCGATGCAGTTGCCACCGCGCAAGGTGCTGGTGTTATCGTACGCATGGTGACTGGTGATAATATTGCTACTGCTACTGCAATTGCAAAACAATGTGGTATCAAAACAGAGCACGGTATTGCTGTGGAAGGGCCAGTGTTCAGAAAAATGACCCCTGCACAAGCGGATCAAGCGTTAAAGAGAGTACAAGTCATGGCCCGCTCATCACCAGACGATAAGCATTTGATGGTGACTCGCCTGAATGGCGGTGCTATTCCAAAGGACCAGGCAGCATGGGAAGAAATGTTTGCGAAGTACCCAGAGTATAAGTGGGAAACGCACAAGGATCTGCTGTTGCCTGGATACTTGGAAGAGTGGACGTCTACACGCCCCGAAGGAGGGCAAGTTGTGGGTGTCACGGGTGATGGTACTAACGATGCTCCTGCTCTTAAGGCTGCCGATGTTGGTCTTTCCATGGGTATCACTGGTACTAAAGTTGCCCAAGGTGCTTCTGATATTGTCATTCTTGATGATCGCTTCAGTTCCATCGTTCGTGCAATCATGTGGGGACGATCCGTTTTCGACAATATTCGCAAGTTCTTGCAGTTTCAATTGACTGTGAATGTAGTCGCCTTGATCTTGGTGTTTATCGGTGCTGCAGCGGGGTTCGGACAGCCTTTAACTGCTGTGCAAATGCTGTGGGTGAACCTTATCATGGACACCTTCGGAGCTTTGGCTCTTGGTACTGAGAAACCCACCCCTGCGCTGCTGCAGCGAAGACCTTACAAGCGTACTGCTTCTCTTGTTTCCAAGCCAATGTGGCGTAACATTGCTTGTCAGTCAGTTTATCAACTAGCACTGCTATTTGCACTACTCTTTTATGGAGCCGAGTGGTTTGGTGTGTATGACATGTCAACGAAACCTTGCTTTAAATACAAGCTAACTGATGATACGACAACCAATTTTGGTGTAGGCTTAACTTGCCCAAAACTTTGGTCTCTGTGCGAGGCTGGTACTGTTACTTCGGGGGTTGAAAAGAACTATCCTAACACAGATTGTCTTCGCAAGGACCACTTTATCGTCTCGAACGTGGCAATAAATCTGTCCAAGATAGAGAAATTTGAGAAGACTTGCCTCACTTGCGAAGAACAAAATTTTGAACATGGTACCATTATTTTCAATGCCTTCATTTGGTGTCAGATTTTCAATGAGTATACGGCACGTAGTATCCTGGATGAATGGAATGCATTTGCTGGTATCTCCACGAACATCATGTTCTTGTACGTCAGTATTTTTAGCGTGGTATCTCAGGTTATCATTGTTGAATTCGGTGGCTCTTTCACAAGTACCTCTCCATTGACATTCAAGGATTTCATGTACACTACCGCATTGGGTGCTTTCTCCATGGTAATTGGTGTATTGATGAGGTTCATTCCTGTGCCGGAGGACCCCTTCACGTTCTTTGCTGTGGATGACGCTGAGCACGAGTCGCCCAGCGAAGCAGTAGTGGCGAAACCTGTGTAAGTAACTTACACGTCCTGCAATGTGGGTGTGAACGGATAAAATTATTCGGTTCATAACACAGAAAGTTCTATACATGATAATGCAGAAAGTTCTTCAATTAGCAACGATGGGTAATCCTGACATGACATTCCGGGGCAATAAATGATAGTTTGTGTATATAACAAGAGCCACAATGTTTGTACAGCATGCGGCCAATATAGATTAATAAACAAAAGAAATGTTTTGAAGTTTCTCAGTAATATATTTGAGCTCATACAAATAAACCCGCGCAATTCATTCATTCACTTCACCCCCCCCCTACTTCACCCTCACCCAGACTCTTCTTCTTTTTACATACTTTACTTGACAAGAACACTGTTAATATTATCTCCACAAATAACCCTGCTGGTAGTGCCTTCGCAGCTTCCTGCCTCTACCACGGCCACCACCAGGTGCCCCCCTTCGCCTCGCATTCCTTCTCCTTCTCCTTCTCCATCTCCATCTCCCGCCTCTTCTTCTGCTCCTTCTTCTCTTTGCGAGTGAGAGGAATTAATTCGGGCTTCTTCGTCTCCTTTCCTGTTGTAGTACCTGAGATATAAATACCTGCATTTGCATTCGCACCAGGCTTTTGGTTTTGCTTGCTTTTCCCACCTTTGAGTATGGAATCGAACCGTTTCTGATTCTCAATAACAGCTTCTGCCTCGCCAGTAGCGGGATGTGAGGCAACATCGCTGCTGCCGATACTACCACTGCTGCTTGCTTTCTGGTTGTGTTCCACGTCCCTCTTCATGGTGTCGAAGAAGTCCTGCATGGGCTTCCGATTGGCCTGACAGGGGAGGAGGGAAGGAAGAGAGGAAGAGAGGAAGGAAGGAAGGAAGGAAAAGAGGAAAAGAGGGGCGTGTGGGTGATGGGATTAGTTACTTCATGTTCGCAACTCATTTAGAACACACGCCATTGATGCAGCGCCACAGAAGGCATGTCTTGCCTCGCATGACATCACATGTGTGACGTAACACACATCCCTGCACATCTACACACACCTGACTCTGGCGGATGAGATCCGGGAACTTCTGCCGGAGCATAGCCTCCTTGTCCTCCTCAGACTGCCCGAACATCTTCACAGACACGGAGAGAGGAAATGCAAAGGGGTTAGTGGGGCACGCATATGGAGCGGTGTAAGCATCTTCATGAAGGCAGCTCTTATTCACACACAGCACGCAGGAACACTAGCACACACCTTGACATAGAGCATACCAGCGCCTGTGGTGACCGCAATCAGCGCTCCGAAGTCCAGTACACGTGCTCCGACCTTAACCATGATGTAAGATCAGAATGAAGCAATACAGCTGAGCGTTTTGCTCTTTGAAAACAGAGGCTCACATTTTGGACCGGCTCAAAGAGCGCAGACTATTTTCCAAGTTCCAAGTTCCTGGCTTCTCCAAGATGGAAGATGCAATTCTGGCGATGAGTGGCAAAAAGATGCCAGCAGCTCCTCCTCCTGCACACACCCGTCCTTTCCTCAAGGCTGCAGCACCATCTCCTGCTGCACCACGTGCACCATCTACCAAATCAACACAAGACAGCAGTACTGCTACAGGCAATGGCTTGAAAAAGAAGAGAAGCAGCGAGGCGAGCGAAGCACAAGTGCCCGTTTCCAAGAAAGCAAAGCCCCACGGCTCTACGCACTCCGTTGCAGCTGTAGGCCTTCAAACCAGCACCAGCACTAGTAGTCGTGGTAGAAGTATGAATAGCATTCTATGCAGCGTGTGCACCTCTTCTACTTGGGCAGCCGCAGGCTTCAAAATTAGTGCCAGCAGTACCACCAGCAGCAGCAGTACCACCAGCAGCAGCAGTACCAGCAGCAGTACCAGCAGCAGCAGCAGCAGCAGCAGCGGCGGCACGTCCAGACATGTCGTCGACCTGCTCTGCCCTGCGGCCCAAGGGGCCAGCCCCTGCCCCAACTGCAACTGCAAG
>JACKZZ010004803.1_pt1 | contig 10943 bp, 11 predicted proteins | sample 8027871 | NCBI WGS metagenome assembly JACKZZ01 (sample SAMN15724774, study PRJNA655200) | protist metagenome | isolation source: fluorescence activated cell sorting (FACS) single amplified genomes of... | place: USA: West Boothbay Harbor, Gulf of Maine | collected 2000-07-19
CGTCGCTGGTTTATTCTGTGCAAAAGTATCGTACTCGTATTGCAATCACGCATTACAAATTTTTGCTATAAGGTAAATCCGCATTACAAATTTTATCTCTCATGCTGAGAAAATTTGTATGTGCACTTATACGAGTACGATACTACTTTTGCAATTCATATGGTCGAGCTGCCGTCGATAGAGAAGAAGAAATTCGTCAACCGAGGCGATATCGACGACCGAATGTATCCTGTGTAAAAACGTCCCCACCCCAGAGTTGTCATGCAGATTTGCAATGACAGGAGCACTTGTAATGCGCTTCCCCATGACAGGCATTTGCAGTCGTGTTTTGGTATTTGTAATGCTGAAAACAGGATAACGATAAGCAGATCGATTTGTGATGCGGCTTTCCTTGCTAACTTGCACTACCTTACGGACTGAAGCTTGTCATGCGTGACTCCCAAAACTCCTAGGCTTGTGTTGCAAAGTCCCCATTTAACTAACATCAGCACAGCGGCAAAGTGACGAGCAGCAAGATGATGCGACGAGTGTGCAGTAGTGTGTTGTAGTTGCTGATGAAAGTGATTGTTAACAAATGGCCAGAAGGCGGGTATGTTCTCTGTGTAACAAGCGCTGCATTCTTTACCAGGCATGAAACGCAAGCACATATAGTGAAGAAGCACTGAAAGGGATATGGAAAAGTACACAGAAGGCAACTTTTTGCAAAGTTTTTCTTTCTGCTATGCGAGTGCAAACTACGTGCAAATTCGGGAAGAGCTGTGAACATTCTGGGTATGCATGAGGCCCTTGCTATGCCGGTGCTTTTAAGAGCTATATCCCGAGCTACACTTAAACAGGAACAGCGGCCACGCTTTTGAAAGGTGCAAACATGTAGTGCATGAATACTAAGTGACCAAGGGCAAAAGAATGTACACAGCCGATCTCCAGAAGGATTTGCGCGCCATTTTTCAAGCAGCATGCCGCCCGAGTGCCAACAGGGCGAGAGCCCTGCAAGACCGGGCTTCGAATGTAAGAAATCGGGAAAAAAAAATGCCGTATACCTGCGCAATTCCTTATATGTGAATAACATGGTAGGTGGGAGGGGTTCTTCACATTTTTGGAAACGCCCACCGCCCCGACTAGAATAACATGAATTGAATTGAATGAAATTGAATTGCACATTATTTCTCTGGCAGTGTCGACCTGCTGTACACGGCGTAACCCCCGGCGGAAATAGACCGGAAAGCGCATCTGAAAGCGCAATGAATGATCTCCCACTGCTGCAAGCACCTGCTGCAAGAACTTGTCATGCAAAACAACCTCCGGGTTGTTCCCGCGCTCCAGGAGTAGTCCTGGTGCGTGAGGGCGGCAGAAGATGAAAAAAGGTGTTGGTTTAGGGGGTTCAAAATGTTTGTGCATGTGTAAAGCAAAAGATGAAAGAAAAATTCGCGCGTGGGAGCGCATTATTAAGCACAGCGGGCGGGTGCTGTTCCCGCCGTCACACAATCACATACAATACAATACAAATAGCTCCGACGTGTCGAATTCGCATACCCACCGGTGAAACTTTCCGCTCGTCCTCAACATCCAGCTGCGGCGCCCTGCCCACCTTCCACTACTTCCCCCTCGCTGCTCCACCTCGAACTCGCGGATACCGAATTCCAGAAATGATTACTTTATGGTGTTGGTGGTCAAAAATCTTGTTCTCCACCTGCTGACTTCGCGGAGCGCCATGGATGCAAAGGGGAATCTTCCCATATTTCGCTTTGCGCATGGTACGCACGGGAAGCAGCACATACGGGGGACAAGGGGCGCGACCGCCAGCGCCCGCGGACCGGCACGGGGTTCAACGGTCCCCGCCCCCCCATCATCGTGGGTTCAACGGCCCCGCCCCAAAGGAGACCACTTATAAATATTTTTTTGTAGAATGCAAATTTTTACTGCGACCAACCGCTCACCATCGGCTGAAGCTGCACATGCATCCGGTGTAGTTTTGAAAAATTAACTTTATTGCCCGCGGCTTACGGGTTTCGTCTAAAGGTTCTTCGTCAGGGTGCGCGGTTTCTATTATTGGCGTTTGGCTTGGTCGCACCCTATGGCTAGTATCTGAGATCAGCAGACCATTTATTTCGGGGGACAGTAGCGCGCGAAAAAAGTTCGTCGCGGGGGCACCCCGCATGGTTCGTTTTTGTATGCTTCCGCACCATGCACTTCTGGCCGGGGGTTCGGTCGTGTTTCCCGCTGGGTTTTTCAAACGCGGGTTTGCAAAACCCGTTTGCATAGGGCGCTCCCAGTATCCGCGTTTACACAGATCCCGATTAGCGCGCACTAGGCGCAACTATCTCCCTAGACAGTGGTCTCCTCCCTATCTTTACTACCGTCAGGTGCAGCGGCTTTCTGCACATCGCGCTTAGTCTCGACCCATATCAACCTCCCTTTGCTATTCGTCCCACAGCATAGCAACGTCCGCCGCGGCTTACGGCTATAGACGTCAACTATATCGTGGGGATTTTCCATGCGTGTGTCCGGTCCGAGTTCGAAAAAGGGTTCAGGGGTGACCCCCCTGTATGCATGCGGATTTATGTTTCCGAAGGGTTTAGGGTTTTGATTTGTATGGACCTATGCGGCGCGCACATCGATTTTCCTGGCAGTGTCGACCTGCTGTACACGGCGTAACCCCCGCCGAATCACGAGCGGAAAGCGCATCTGAATCTGAATCTGAACAAATGAAATTGGGGGCCGGGCAAAAAAAAAAAAAAAGTCCCCATCTTGACTCTGGTGTGGGTACGTTTTTAATCAGGATAGACGTCAAGAAGAGACTTCCCGCCGACGTCAAGGGGGTGCCAGAAAAAATCCTCGCAAGTACAACTACCTAGATAAGTCTGTGATGCAGAAAATGCAAAACAGTGGCTCTTGTCATGCTACTTGGACAGCCAATCTATCGACTTTTATGTTCTTATCCAAAAAACTACTACAACAGGTATAGCGCAAGACGTCCTGCTCGGGCTTGCACATCTTCACGGAAAAAAGAAGATGCTGCATCGGGACATAATATGCATTGCAAATATGTCTGGGTCTGGAAACTTGTGATGTAAGGAAGGGAATAGCGAGCACGGTGTAATGCGCTGCCAAATATGACAACTTTTGTTGTGGTTCTGAGTTGCGTACTCCGCATGAGAAGCTGCGTTTGTGCATGACAGACCTGAGGGGCTCTTTGTGGCCACGCAACACAGAGTCCAGAGTCATGCCAGACTAGCATGACAAGCTTCGCAATCTCCCAGACCCAGACATAGTTGCATTTGATACATAAAGCCAGAGAACATTTTGATGAACAGCACGGGGCACGTGAATATGACCTGCTCAAACGTATACAATCTCAAACGTCCGAATAGAATCTGGGATTTGTCTTGCATAATGAGCATGACAGACTCGCAGACCAATCCACTTTCTGCAACACAAATCTCGGCAGATTGTAGTGCGGTTTGGGTGGACTCCGGAACTTGTCTTGCGCAGTCCTACGAGACTTGGCTAGATCATGCACTTCTTGCATCACAGATTTCCAAACTCTATTGCAACGTTTGAGATTGTAACGTTTGAGCAGGTCATAGTGAAACTCACCGACTTCGGGATATCAAGGGACTTGAATTCGACCGTAGCCATGGCAGCGACGTATATATAGTTTTCTGTTCTTCTTGTAGTTCCTCACCTTGCTGCTCATCGATTGAGGCCGAGGCTGTCTACGATACTATCTGTCTACTATCTCGGCGATCTATCGTCTGTCATCTGATATGATCAAGCACTGTTTCTGCGTTCTCGATCTTATGATGCGCCGCGACACTGCAACTTGTGCCCTTTTGCGGTGATGCAAATTGAATGAAGAAACCGATCCTCTTGTAGGTTTGTCGGCACTGCGACGTACATGTCCCCGGAACGCGCACTAGGCCAAGACTACAGCTTATCCAAGAAAAAAACATTGTTAATGTAAATTTGTGATGCGCAACATGCAAATTGATTGCGCCTGTCATGCTGTGCCTGCGTTATAGGGTCCACTTGAGGGCGTTTTCGCGTACAATCTGAGCATGACAGGTTTTTGCTGTCATGCGAGAGATATATGTCATGCTAATCCTCCAAGAAAGTTACACCGACCTACAACCTTTTTTTCTTGGATACAGCTACGCCTCAGACATATGGAGTGTGGGGATGGTGATCTACGAGCTTGCGACGCGACAGTACCCCTTCCCGAACATAACATCGTTTCTATCAAAGTGAAAAATCCCCCCACACCATACCCAAACGAGAAATTTGTGATGCAGATTTGTGGTCACAAATCAGCTTTGCCATGCTAAAAGGGAAAAGATGCGGACTGTCGTGCTGGTTGGCGTGGGAAAGCCTTGCATCTTCAGCATCGCAGGGAACAGCTAGAAGTGGGAAACAGCATGACAAAATGCGCGCAACCGAGGCCACAGCTGCGTCTCTTGGCCTTCTGGCATTACAAGTCGATTTGTGTACTCAAATACAGCATCACAAATTCGATTTTGATTCGTTATTTCTTTTTTTTTAGAATGATGATGATGATTTTCTCTGGTTAGCCCGTCTAAAAAGGGCCATGACTTCTCATGCGCAACAGCCAAGCCTGGTGTATTTGTCTAGCAAATTTCCCATATTGACTCCTTTTCCTTTTCTCGTTATTTTTTTTGCATGCGGGTAGCCGTGTATAGAGGCTTTTAAGGGGGGTGCCTACCCTTTTGCATGTTCGATTTTGATTCGTTATTTCTTTTTTTTTAAGATGATGATGATAGTTTCTTCTGGCTAGCCCGTCTAAAAAGGGCCATGACTTTGCGCAGCGGCTTACTGCGCAGCGTCGGTTCGTACACGTGTGTCGCCCTTCGTTCGTCCTCTTCAGGAGCTTGATCGCAAATTCGTACGCTCCTCCTGCTTTAAAAAAAAAAACGATCTTCCCGGCTTGCCCCATATTCCCATGTATATTTTGGCGCCTACCCCTTTACTTCTTCTGTCGTGTAGTGTTGTTGGCTTACCTGACTCGCCTTCTTAGCGCTAGCCTGCGTAGCCCGCGTCCTCGCAGGGGCAGCTGTTTTTTTTTCCGCCTTGCCAGCGGGTTTGATTCTGGGGAAAGTGGCTTTCTGGGTTCAACCGTCCCTCCCACCCGGGGTTCAACCGTCCCTATCCCTCCCCCGTTTTAGATAGTCCGTTTTGCGCAGCCATAGATACTACTTGAGAAACAAAAATAGTAAATAGTTTTTTTTCTGTAGATCACATTTTTAAGTGCATTTTTTCGGCATCGGCGGCATTCGCACTTCGAACCCGGTGTAGTTTCCAAAAGTCCCTCGGCATCTGGGTCATAGTACAGTTTCAGGGTTCCGCGTTTGCTAAATGCGCGGATTTTCGCACTTAGGTCCCTAGTATCGCCTGATCCAAAACAGCTCGACAATTTGATATTCGTGGACCTCCCCTTAGAGGAAGCGGGTGCGCTCGGTGGGCCGTTTTCATAGGTTGGTCATGAGGGACCTGCTCCCCATTTGTAATGCATGACTGGCCGCCGATGATCTCTTCTTGCATTTGCGTGCTCGAGTACCGGGGCGCAGGAAGACGAATTAGCTCTAATAGATATTTTGAAAAATTTTTAATCTCTTCGTGCAGCGGCTTCCTGCACATACAAATAGTCTCGACCGATATCTTTGTATGCGGGCGCGCAAAAACAATTTTTTTTCATTTTACTACGACCCCATCTACCTCCCCTGGTGGACGTCTGCCGCGGCTTACGGCTCTAGACGTTAACTAGGATTCAGTGCGTTGTGCAGGGTTTAGGGTTCAAAGTAATTTTGTATCTCCCACTGCTGCATGCACTCTGCTGGCGATCTTATCATGCAAAACAACCTCCGGGTTGTTCCCGCGTATCAGGAGTAGTCCTGGTGCGTGAGGGCCGCAGAAAATGAAAAAAAAGCTTTGGTTTAGGGGGTTCGCCTTTCTTGCGCGTGTGTGATGCAAAAGAACAAAGGAAGTTCGCGCGTGGGAGCGCATTAGTAAGCACAGCGGGTGGGTGCCGTTCTCACCGTAACACAAGCCCAGAACAAGAACAAGAACAAGAACACCAGCCCGGGCGCCAAACGGCAGCGGCGGAACTCCGGCGCCCCGCCGGCGGCCTCGCAGCAAGAACGACCGCCGAACACGCAGGACCCCAGCGGTTAGCTATTGCATGCGGTCGGGTGAGTTTATATATATTTACATTTGTGCAAAAAATTATAATTAACTTCTGCAGATCGAAACTCTTGTGAGTTGCTACTTGTTGGCGTGACATGACTTCCTTTTGTACATTATTTTGACACGGCATTGCAAATATGTATTTCCGACAATCCCGGAACGAAGGCTCCGATCTGTTGCTGTGGTTGTGCCACCAGCTGTTTTCTGGATAATTAGTTTGTTTTACACACCAACGAATCACGCGCGACATGAGATGAACCACATTGCTTGGAGCAGTTTTGCAGTAGTGCCGGAGTGCTTCTATCCATTTGTCGAGGGGTCGAGATGGCAGTAACCTACGACAGTGCGAGGCGGGAAACCACTATCCGAGAAAATAGTATTCGGTCGTTTTCGTTTCGGCGTGTGTTGTGCTGGGTTTGTGCTCATCTTACTGGAATCTGCAGCCGTCCCGCCGATCCTCCGCCTGCTACTGCTCGAGGGTATGCTTGTTCAGATGCAGTTTGCATAAGGCCTGCGGTTGTGAGTTTAGATATCATCATTTGTCATGGTGCTGGTGCAGTTACGTCAAATTTGTCATGCGTCTGTGCATCACCCGTGTGCATCCCTACCGGGTAATCCCCCGCGGATTCTCTTCTTTTATTTAGTATTATCTCCCGGTGCAAAAACATCTCCGCGTCGGCTTCTGCTTAGACTGCAGAATATTGATTGCAACAAAACATAGCAGATAAAAAACTACACATCCTACTGCGGTGTGTCTTCCTACATCGGTCGGTGCAGAAGGTCCTGCAGAAGATACAAATCTAAAAAACAATCCCCCTTCACAACCTTGAACCATGGTAGGGTTGCACTTCATACCGGCGCCGTGGCCCAGCATGTTGTCCTCTAGCTCTATGTCGGCGGGCGAGAGCTTATACCTGTATATATGTACTTAAGTCAAGTCTCAACATATCATAATCTGTACTGCCCATGCGCGCACGTCGATGATACGCAGTTCTGTCATGCGAACAAGTTCTCCGTTGATCAGACCACGAATCTAAAATATGGAGAGAAAAAAGTTTGTCACAGTCACTAGGTAGTTGCAGGTTTTGCATTACAAATTTTTTTAGCATCACGACAACTTGTCCTTGTATTGCAGAAACACTAGGGAAATCCCTTATGAAGTGTGGCTGTGATGCATTTTTACGCATGACAGACAATTTTGTATTGCAAAAATGCCCATGAGTGATCGTGACGAACTTTTTTCTTTTGATATAAAAGAGTGAATTCATACTGTTGGCCATCCATCTGCACGCCGCCCTCCGCGGATATCTTCATTATGCATTGCAAATGTGTCCGGATCTTCTGGAATTTGTCATGCTCGTCTGACACGACTCTCAATAATCTGTGGCTCACAACGACCGGAAAAAGACCAATCACTTGGCTGTCTTGCTGCAGAGCCGGTGATTTTACTTCATCATGCGAAATAGTACGCAAAACATAAACAAAGCAGCTCGAAAGAACTTGTGAAGCTGCTTGACTGCGTAGTAAAGTGCGCCTCCGCCCCGGCTCCCCACTTATACAGACTTGCATCACAAGGTAAAGGTTCCAGACCCTCCAGACACATAATTTCCACCTGATATTCATCCCGCTGGGTCGATGCTCGATGCTCCCGTCCGCTCCGACGGACCACTATCGAAAGGAAAATAAAGTCCCCCCTCCCCATATCAAAACGAAATCTCTGATGCCGGACTTGTGTACACAGATCCGGGCTGTCTTGCTGGAGAGCACTGCAGGCCCATACCAAGTCTGAGTAGAGAGGTTTTGGCGTAGGCGCTTAGCATAAAAAACCTCCGCGCTGCAGGCCCAACAGCATGACAAACCGCCTGCACATCAATGCGGCGGCTGTCTGCGGAGTTGCCTTCTTGCAAGACAGACGCGATTTGTGACCACAAATCAGCATCACAGATTTCCAAAAATGTACCTTTCCAGTATGAGGAGGGGGGATTTTTCCTTTTGATAACCACGTCATGGACACCGTGTCCTCCGGTTCCACATCCACACAAAACTGCAGCTTCGGCGGGGGTATCGAATGTAAAAATGTCTGGGTCTGGAAGAATGCAACTTGTGATGCTGCGTCTGCATTATCCAAAAATCTGTATTGCATGAACAGCAAAAGAGGTCTGGTTTTGGCCACAGCGAGAGGGCATTTCTCATGCGGTATAGGCATCAGAAAGCCCTCACATAATCTGTGATGCTAGGGCATGCATCGCAGACATCAGGAGTCTTGCGAAATGTGCATGACAAACCTTGCATCCTTCCAGACCCAGACATTTTTACATTTGATAGGGGGCATTTTTTCGTCCAGCTTTTTGAAGATGTAGGACAATGACGAAAGAAGTTCTTTAGCAAAGAGTCGACGATCGACGTCGTCCACTCTTTATTCACCTTCCTTGTGGTGCATTTAAGGTTCGAGTAGGGGGCTCACTTGGGTCGAGCAGCTGTCACGACCACTGGCGGAGACGTTGACTACTGGACAAGCGCCAGAACGAGGACCAAGTCGGGCATTTTTTTTGAATTTCTCTATTCACAGCTTCATTCTTAAGAATCTACATGAGCCTCCTGCAGAAAAATGGATAACGAAGTACAATACTTAAGAAGTACAACAAAAACAATCTACAGAAGTGGAAAAAAAAGCGTTCGTAGATTCTGTGAAGCAAAAACCCTCAGAAATGCCGCCACTAGGTCACACAAACGTTGCTGATGCCAGCAGCAACATCAATCGCTCTCAAGTAAAAATCACTTCTCACTCATTCTCAGGAAACCGCGAGGACAGGAGGTGGCGGAACTACTATTCCCCTCGTTTATCGTCCCTTCGTGTTCGTCGCTCAGCTAGTAATGAACTCCTACCAGGTTCACGTCTACTTTAGGTAGGAGTAGGACGCACAAAAAAGAAAGTCATATCACCGTGCTAGTAGCGCTCAAAGACAGAGAGCAGAATTACGCAAGAGCTGACCTGCGACACGTCGTCGCACTAGGCTTGGATAATTGCCCTTCTCCCTACCGGAGGCAGGAGCGTAATGGCAGGTGATGATACTTTTCCATCTCAAGATGAATCAAGTGCCTTTATGTATTGGTCGCTATGAGGTAGTGTCGTCAGTGGTGGAGACAGAAACCCAACATTGAAAAATTACCGGTCGAGAGGTGGTCGATGCAGTACGATTTAGGCCTGCATTTTTACCTCAGGCTCAGCCCGCGCGGCAGCAAGAGCTGCATTATTCTATGGCCCCACTCAGTCTCGCTCCAGATTATCTGTGAGCCCCTTTTCCAGCCGCGCGCCCCGGGATCTGAGCACAGTTTTTAAGTCCCGGTCTTGCTCCAGAAACGCGGTTATGCATCGCAAAAGTATCAGAACCGTGCTTGCAGTAATTGCATTTATTACAACTTTGTGTCGCTCAGTCGATGAAAATATAGAATTTGTCATGCTGATGTACTCACTTACAACTACCTCAGAAACCGGACATTTTTTGTCATGCAGAAATACAATGTAGTGCAAGCTTCTTAGACAAAAAACTTTGTCAGGCGAGCTTGAAGGGCTGCCCTCGTCCTGTCGTTGGTTTCCTGAGTGTTAATTGTCTGCGCTGGATTGCATTGAGAGCCAGGCATCTCGAGCGACGCAACACCACCCGTTTTAGCAGTGAAGGGAAGCTCAATCGAGGTCCACCGGGCGCTACCACCCTCACGCCCAGTGTTCAAAAGATACAGTCCTAAGAGCTGGAGAGCATCCTTAACCCCCGACAAACCAGCCACAGAACCCGCCGCCTCTTGGGTTCCGTGGAAGTCGAACAGGAAAACAAGACCCCAAGCTTGAAAGGCCCAGCGGCTTGCTTCTTGCGAATGCAGTAAAGCGCGCCGGATACGAGAACTCCGGCGAGCTTAGTGATCAACACGGAGTTATACACACTTCGCTGCGGTCAACCTTTGCGCAGGGAGTTGAGTTGTTCTTTTTTACAAGGCGAGTACAAGCCTCTTCGATAGTTTTAAAGCTATCCATGCAGAAATACAAATTGCGATTACTACCAGTATCAAAAAGACTACTTTTGCCATTCATAGCGTTTTGCGCGAGGCGGCCGACGAAGCCCATTTTTCGCTGGTCCAACTCGCCCTGCTCGACCTGGTCGTGTATTGTGAGGAAAAATCTCCCCTCCCCATACCAAAAAGGGACACTCCTGAAAATCTGTGATGCTGATTTGTGGCCACAGATCGTCTTTGTCTTGCCCGAGAGAAACGCCAGAGACTCCGCAGCGTTTTGCAGGCGAGTTGTAATGCTGTATTGCCTGCAGAGGACACGCCTGCCTTGCTAGGGACCTACACCAAAACGTCCCTGCTCAGCCTGGGTGCCTGTCTGCAGTCCTCTACTGCAAGACAAAGTCTATTTGTGTACACAAATCCCGCATCACAGATTTCCACTTTGATATGAGGAGGGGGGACTTTTCTTTTTGATATCGTGCATCTTTTGGCGTTCCAGGTCCTCGAGTCTCTGCTTTTTCTGTTCCAGCTCTTCCATTCCCTGCAGCTGCTATCCTGAGTAAAAACGTACCCACACCACAGTCAGGATGGGGATTTTGCAACACAAACCTAGGAGCTTTGTGAGTCACGCAAGACAAGTTGCGCTCTGCAGTGTAGTGCAGGTTAGCAATTGCAGCCGCATCGCAGATTCGTCTGCTCATCCTGTTCACAGCATCACAAATTCCAAAACACGGCTGGAA
>JACKZZ010016937.1_pt1 | contig 10943 bp, 5 predicted proteins | sample 8027871 | NCBI WGS metagenome assembly JACKZZ01 (sample SAMN15724774, study PRJNA655200) | protist metagenome | isolation source: fluorescence activated cell sorting (FACS) single amplified genomes of... | place: USA: West Boothbay Harbor, Gulf of Maine | collected 2000-07-19
CACACACCAATGTATTCAACATCAAAGTGCACAGACACTTACAACGTCAATCAACAACAAGAAGAACAGCTACAAGATCAACATATGAGTTGCAGTAAAAGTCGGAGCGCAAGTAGAAGTGGAGAAGACGTACCTGCTGTATCTACCTGCAGCACAAAGATAACAACTCGTTCCAGTAAAATAACTATACTTCGGCTGATATCTACCGGGTTGACAACTGTAGCATCTGCCACTACCATAATATTTCCCACGACTACACCCCTCCGCCTGTTTCAGAATACTGAATAAAGTCAAAAGTACCAAAAAGAGGTGTATATATGACGTATCGGATCTTTTGAGCGACATATTAGTCATCTTGTCTTTAGAATTGATATTTCTCATAGCTATTACTCTATTACTCCGATTACTCCGTCTGAAATCAATATGATAATTTCAAGCAGGATGTTATTGATAATACACTTCAAATAAAGTAATCGCTTGATTTATTAATTCAATTAATATACTTTCCTATTAAATAATAAATATTGTATTTATGCAAATTAAAAAGAGAATTATGTATAAATATTTACGAGTCGAAAAAGTCAGTACTTGGTGCATGCATTAAGTTAAGTAATATGAAAATATATGTCGCATAGAGTGCGTGAAATGCAACATCATAGTTTATCTCAATATATAAGAATATAGAGCACACATTCTACAGTAAATAAATCACTCGATATTCACGAGACTCAGGAGATTTCTCAAACCATATATACATACCACAATATAATATTTAATCTAAAATCAATAGATCCAACACCTACCTATATGCGTGCTTATACACTTGCAACTTTTGTTGAACCTAGCTATGTTGAACAATAGAGTAATTCTTCCTGTTTACCTAAATTCGTTGGTGGGGTCGGTCATCCAGCAGTCATCTAAAATATCTTGAATTGAACCCAAATCCATATTCGTATGCATGATATGAGACATAAAGAATATCTCCTAACTCATGTTGATGTTTTATGTGAATTATAAAGACTCAGAGTTCTTAATGACAAGCATTAACATGCACATTGCATACATATTGAATACACTATCATAGCGATTAGTAACCTTTGGTTTTTTACAAATGCTATGACAAGCTCGTTACTTTTGAGTTTCATATAGAGTAGTAGAACCAATCCTTTCTCAAATGAAAAGCTGGAGATTGGACACATGTATTTATCACTCCAGAACATGTATTGTGTTCTGAATACACTTTAATAAGTCTTAATATTCTTATTGTGCCCTTGGTATAAAGTAATGGTCAATAACCGGAATAATCATCAAGCTAGTATTGTGAATTATCTTGCATCGTAGAACCCTGATAAGTGTCCGGCTTAATATGTCTGTCGACACTTCGGATCAAAGTGTGTGCATTTTCAAGTTTCTAGGAGGGAAATATCATGTACGGACACTTAACCAGCGGACATTTCACAGGTTATCTACGTTATTCACAACAGGACAACTACAGATGTTAAGAGAATACAACCATAGCATATAGCAATGAGATTCTGTATATGACTCCGTGAAAGACTCATTATCAGTGGTCCGTAATAATCGATTATGATTAGACTGTTGACAGAAGCAGACGCTTACTGGATATTACTTCTGTTCGAGTGCGGATGAGTGTTTGGTACGAAAGAGGAAGTACGTAATTAATTATAAAGTTCATAAATATGATTGATTTACAAAACATGTTGCATTCCACTTATCGTCTCTGAACCTATTCACAAATTAACAAATGGAACATATTTCATCAAGAAATACAAAGATTAAATTTCCCTGCAAAATTATTATTAAATGCAGTGCCATAATACCATCGTATATTTCTCATTTTTTTGTTGGCTTTTCAGAAATCCATAAGCGTATGTCTGCAGTAGTGACAACAACACCTTCTTCATTTTTTACAATAATTGGAACTATATGTAAAAGTAATAGCGACAGAAAAAAAGAAAGAGGATGGAATGTTAGTTATGTAATCAAACCAATGGAAAGCACAGCACAGTATTCGAACATTGAAAATACAAACTATATCGATTTCATATAAATAAAGCACTTTCATAAAAAGGAATATCATATGAAATATATACCACTGTTATTTATTTAAATGCAAAAATCCACATACCTTCCACTTTTCCAGGATATTTATCCAATGTAAAGAAAGTATCAGGATCAATAACTGATTCAGCTGTAAGTTTTCCTGTAGCTTTTTTTAAATAGTCAACATTCATTCCCATTGGTAACCATCGCAAATGATTAGGAATACTGCTTTCAGCAACTAAACCCATTGCCATTTCAACTAAATTACAAACAGCAATAGCATGTACAGTTTTGATGTGATTTTGAACAATCCAGCTTTGTTTCATAGAGACAACAGCTTTTCCAGGAGCTAAATGCTCAACACTTGGATTTATCGTAGAAAAATAAGGTGCCCATACAGAAAATGCCATGGCAAATACTTTCTTTCCGAAGGGATAAGCAAGCATCTTGTTATACAACTTCATAACACCCAAACTTTTTGCCATTTTATCTAAAAAAATATCTCAACTAAGGTTCAATTCAATGGTCTAACTTAATTTCCAATTGGCATATGCTTTCCACAAAGTTTTCATGAGAGACTCGTTCACGATCCACATGCAGTGGGATCCGGCTGAGTACTTCGACTTCCGATCATTATATTATACAATTTACACCATCTTTATAACATACTACTACACTTTATATATTAGTTGTGTATTTAAAAGAAAGATTTGTAATTGGTTTTATAATTAATTGGAATAAAAGCCAAATTTACTCATCCTTTTTGAAAGGCTTATTTACAATCTATAAAGGAATTGACAAATATGTTCTTAATCATTATTGTTGCATTAACTATTCTAAATATGTGTTGTGGAAGTATTGTTGCTGATATCAATGTTGCCTACAATATCTCAATAAACTCATCATCATCTACACAATTAACAAGACGAAAAAATCTTGATAATGTTATTTCAAAAGATGAAAGAGAATGTGATAAATTTATAATAAATAATCCTGGCTTTCAAAATTATTTTGATGCAATGTCAAATATTTATGGTTTACATAATAATAAAGTAGCATATACATTGGGGGTGGAGCAAGCAAATCTTGAATCAAAAACATGTTTACTTAAGCATAAAGAATGTGGTTGGTCATCATCTAAAATTAAAAATAAATTACCTACATTTGTTTTATCAGTTGGGTTAGAAGGTGCTGGGCATCATTTATGGACAGAACTTTTAAATACACCTGTATTTGACTGTGTATGGACGAATGCACGTCATTATAAACGTACTATTGGTGATGGTGTACCACGCACAACAGTCACAGATTTACACTCAGGATTTTTAGAAATGTTAAAGTTTCGTACAGATAAAGGTTTGAAACCATGTACATCAATATTTGATGCTGAAGATTCTTTTCCAACGGGTGCTATACGTAAACATGGTCGTGTTTTTAATCGACCTGATATTGTTAATTTACAAGAATTAGATGGTATATTATTTAATATAAAATATTTATTAATTGCAAGAAATATAACTGATACAGCATTATCAGCATTAAGGCGTAATTTTGTTACAAGTGTTGATGCAGAATTACGTGCAGTTGAACATACACTATCATATATTGAATCAGCAATACAACAAATACCATGTGAAAAGATTTTCGTTGCACATTACGAACACGTTCTTGAAAAACCAAATGATTATATTGATCCATTATCAGCATTTTTAGAATTGAATCCTGAACAAAAAATTGAATTGAGAAAAAGATTAAATAAATCCGGTAAAAAAGTATCAAGAAAATCACATAAATTAACACAATATCCTGATTGTCAAGCAGCTGGCTTAGGAGACGATGTAAACACTTGTTATAATGCAATAAAAAGATTAGCTGACAATTTCTTTTTAAAAAGAAGTTTTATGTGGCCGACATTTGCCGGTAATGGATTTAATTATAAATCTTAAACGAATGATAAAAGTTGTACTAATTGAAATATTTGTATTCTTTAAATTTTAGACAATAAATATGTGCTATTCTTTTTTCTGATATCTTTATACATATTTGTTAATTGCTCTTGATATTTATCTTGTAAAGATTTTCGTTTAATCTTTTGTGTAGGTGTTGTAAACCCATTATGAGGGCCCCATTCACCAATATCATCATCAATGAACAAATTTCTTACCATTTCAAAACCTTTTAAACCATGAACTTTACTTAATGATAAGAGATCATTTAACACAACTTTATCAAAATTATGATGATCTTTATTTAAAGATAACCATTTTGTTTTCATGTCATTATCAGGTATAACAACACAAACAATGAAATCTTCTGTTGAAACACCATGAACAAATATTTGATTAACAAATGAAGAACGTCCTAAAATATTTTCAATTTTTTCAACTGCAACATATTCTCCTTGACTCAATTTTAATAAATTCTTTTTCCTGTCAATTATAGCAAGTTGTCCGTCTGGTCGCCATAAACCAATATCACCAGTTCTTAACCAACCATCGTTTGTTATTGCTTCTTTTGTTGCTTTATCATTTTTATAATATCCTTTAAAAATACCAGGACCTCGCACAAGTATTTCTCCACGCCCATCACATCTTAAATCACCATGTATTGAGTCCGTGCTATAATATTCCATATCCGGAACATCTGCAAGGCATACTTCAACAACAGGTAAGGGTCCCCCAACATGACCAGCTGATGATAAATCTTCTGGTGATGTCAAACTTATACCTCCTGTACTTTCTGTTAGCCCATAACCTTCATGTACAGTAGTTTTTGAACCAAACAATACACGTAAAAAATTCATTGTTTCTATACTTAATGGTGCACCACCAGACACTAATCTTCGTACTCTATCTAATCCTAGTGAACTTTTTATTTTGTCAAAAATAATTGTATCCCACAATTTATCATTTAGTTGACCAGTTTTATTTAAATTTTCAAGTTTTTTATTTAATGCGTATTTAAACATACGACCTTTTATACTATTAATAGTACCTCCTGCAAGAATTTTATCATGAATTTTATTAAGTACACGCGGTACAGCACAAAATATACTTGGACGTAATGCTATACAATCTTCAATTAACTTTAATGGGTTACCTTGATAAAAACCAATAGCACTACCTGATGCTAATAATGCACTAATAACCATACGTTCAAATATGTGCGGTAATGGTAGAAAACTTAAATAATAATCTTCATAATGTATATCAAAACAACTATTTAATGCAGCAGCTGCAACAGATACAATATTTTTATGTGTTATAAGGGCACCTTTTGGATTACCAGTTGTACCAGAAGTATAACAAAAAGTAGCAAGTGAGTCATCATTCGGTAAAATTGATGTACTGGGATATGCTGTACCTATTCTTATTAACTCATCAATGGTTACAATCTTTAAATTACAATCATTACATAGCTTTAATTCATCTTTTGTAATTACAAGAGAGTTTATTATAATAACCTTTAAAGATTTACATTCGTTTGCAACTTGGCATAAACGTGGTAATTCAAGTGAAGAACATAAGCAAGCACTCATTTGTGTATGATTGATAACATATGATACTGTCTCTTCACCAAGTGTGTCATACAATGGAACAGTAGCAGCATTTATACTATAACATGCATATTCTGATAATATCCATGAACTACAATTTTTCATATATATACCTAAAACTTGTAAATTTTGATCATTTAAACCTAAAATATTTTCATGAAGAATGCCACTTGCAATATGATGAATTATTGCATCACATTGACTATATGATTTAAAAACAAAAGAACCAGCATTACCGTTAGAATCGAATAATCTTTCTCCTAAACATGGTCTATTAGGATGTAATGATACACTTCTACGAAATGTTTCATACAATGTTAAGCAACCATGGAGACCAACATTTCCTATCAATTGAGATTTGGGGCTGCGCCTTATAGATCCTCTACACTCATTATTATCAATTATATGGTTGTGTCCACGTTTATTTCCTGTGCTTGAATTCCCTACTATTGAACTATACGGTGGTCCTGCAGAAGACATAAGGAAAAATATATTTGATTTACAATGCTGTAATCAAACCGTAATCCTTACACCACATAAACTTTATAATATTATAGATTCGAAGAAAGAATGCAAATATAGCAATTAATTTATTATTCTAAATTAGAGTATTTCTTCTTACGTTTAATATTAACAAAAAACAATGATTCCAGCCCCGGCGGAATGAAATCTTCCCTTGTTTATTTTTGTACAAGTGGGTTTCTTGTTGCACGTTTATTACACTTAAATAATTCTGTTAGAGTGTTTGTCTGTAATAACATATACGGTATAAGAAAGTAGTGATAAGTAATGGATGTTTTAGTTGCAACTCTACAAAGCCTGCGATCTTCTAACAATGATGAACGTAAAGCAGCTGAAGCACACTATACATTACTAAAGACTGATTCAAATGCACTTGCTAATAATTTAATAACAATATTATCAGAACCAAACCATACATCAATAAATGATATACGTGTTATGGCTGCTGTATTACTTCGTGGTCTCCTCATTGATGATGGTGAAGAAAGTTTGTTCATGAAAATGAATTCCATTGAACAAGAAGGGATACGTACTAAACTTCTTTTATCTTTATCTAATCAAAGTGATGATAATATGCATTTACGTACATATTTGATAGATATTATTGGGGCAATATGTATGTCACTAAACGACGCTAATGAATGGCCTGAAATATTTTCTTTCTCTACAGCATGTATCCAAAGTAAAGATTTGTTAGAGTTAGAAACTGGATTACTTTTAATAAATCATATGTCATCAACTTTTATTGAAATAATCCTTGATGCACAACATTTTACTCTTTTATTAGAATATTTATGTTATCATGTACAAAGTACTACAGCCAATAATTGTCATATTATGCTCGCTTCGTTGCGAGCATTGAATTCTCTTGTTAGTATTATTTCAAGACCATCGATAAGAGATAAATTTTTGCCAATTATTATACCTTGCCTAAATGGACTTACTCTTATTTGTGATGAAGCCGTAAAAACTTCAACAACAGTTAATAGTAGTACTGACAATAGCACAAATTCAACTTCAAATACAGCATCCTTATATATTGAAGTATTAATTGATATGATAGAGTCTAGTAGCTTCTTATTTGAAGCAGAGCTGTTACTTACATATGAAACAGTAATGAATAAAATCGAAGAACATATGAAATATCAATATTTCCAACTCACACAACAATTGATAGAGTTTCTGGTAACTATGAGTGAAATTATGCCTAAGTTATGTCGTAAAATGAAGGATAAATTAAATACACAAAAAAGTTATTTTGCATCGCGTTTACTACCCGTATGTGCACGCCTTATGACAAACATTGACGATGAAGAGAATTGGGAAAAAGAAAGTACAATTGAAGACATGAAAGATAACTCTATATTTGATATTGGAGAACAATCATTTGATAGAATAACACAAGCTATAGGCTTAAGATCAACTTTTACGATTGTTTTTAATATTTTAAAAGAACTTCTCGGTACAAATAACATAAGTAATTGGAAATATCGTTTTGCAGGAATTCAAATGATAAGCAATTACGTTGATATCACAACAAGAATCCCAGAACGTGGTCAATTGGAACAGCATAGAAGTGATATATCATCTACACTTATTGCATATGCAGCTGATCCGCATCCACGGGTTCGTGCTGCATCATTCTATGGACTTACTAGTTTTATTGGATGTCATGGTGATGGAATGAATGAAGAAGAAATGGATAAAATTCTACAAGTCTTGTTAACATCATTAAGCATAGGGAATAATCCTTCACCTCGAGTCAGAAGAGAAGTATTATTAGCTTTAGTTTCGTCATTAAGTATGGCTCACAAGAGTAGTGTTGAACGTTGGTCTGGTATGATATTAGGTCATGTTTCTTCATCTTTACAAGATGGTCCTGTTATTGTCCAAGAACAATGTATATGTGTTATTCTGACACTAGCAGAATCAGCGCACAGTGATGTATTAGCAAAATATTATTCTTCGCTGATGCCTATCATGCAACGAGTATTAGCTTATGCACAAGAATCAAGCTTAGATACATTATGGGGCTCAACACTAGTTTGTTGTACTGTTATTGGTGAAGCTTCAGGAATTGATACTTTTCGAAGTGATGCTGAATCCATCATGGGTGTATTAATAGCATTACATAATGATTCCAATACGTCACAAAATGTCAATAGACAATTACTTCAAGCATGGGTTAATATTGCGCGATGTCTTGGAAGTGAATTTGTTCCATATTTGGGGCCTGTAATGCTTCGCATATTTGAAACTATTGACTATAATAAAGACGAAGTAGAAAAACAAGTTTCAGAAGATGATTTAGATGCTATTGATAATGAAAGTGATATGGATATTATGGAAGTTAAGGATGGTTTTTTAGCATTTAGAACATCTGCCGTAGAAGAATTAGCGAGTGCATGTCAACTTATTCATCTTGTTGCTGAACGAATGCAAGAAAACTTTTATCCATACGTTGAGCAAACTACGCGTTCTATTGTGCCACTTTTACAATCACCACATGAAGATATAAGATGTTTTGCAGTTATGGCTTTACCTGACTTAGTACGTGCTACAAGTAAAGCTGATACTACAAATACTGCAGCTATTTCACATATTAGTTCGTATATTATTGGTCAATTATTAGAATTTCTTCAGAGTGAATCTATTATAGAAATTATTTTAATTGGACTTAAATCATTAAAAAGTGTTGTAGAATATTCTTCGATAAACTGGTCAAGTATAAGTAGCCTTGCTACAATACCTATATTATCAAGTGATCAACTACATACAATTTCTGATACAATGCAAAATATTTTACGAGATTCGATACAAAGGCGTGCTGTATGTCGTGCAGAAGCTTCTATTTCACAAACAGATACCAAGGATGTAAATGATGATGATGTCGATGGTGATAATAAAGACGATGAAACTAGAATTATCACAGAAAGGCATGAATTGCACTTTCATATTAGTGAGTTGATAAAAATTGTAATAACAACACATAATAGGACATTTGCATCTTTATATATTGATTTGTGGCACCCAATGTTGTATGGCATGCTACATGAATATTGTCTTGATGAAGATAAAGAGTTTGCAATTGATATAATATATCACATGATGGAATTTGGTTTTCGTAATACTAACTCATTAACATTCTCAAGTGATGATGAAACTCAGATTAATCATTTTATAGCTGATTGCTTACCATCAATATGTAAATGTGCTTCAATGACTTCTTCAACAAAGTCTTGTTATAAGAGCTTATGTACTATTAATATTGCTTCAGAACTTTATGCAAAGTTTATGCATCCTTATATGAATATGATAATTGAGACACTTCATAAATTGATGATTTATGAAAGCAATGTAGATAGTGTTGACATTTGCGCACCTACGATGTGTACTGATTATGCAACAATGGTTTTAGGTAATGTTTTAGAAATATTTCAGCCTATCCTTGCAAAAGATCCTTCATTTGATTTTAATTCTGTGAAATCACAATGGCTACATTATCTACCTTTACGCGTAGATAAAGATGCTGGTCATATAGTTATTACACAGCTTCTTCGAAATTTAAAACAATTCATTCATACTGGTAATATACATTTAGATGATATTTCAAACAATATTCCCGCCATATTAACAATTTTAGTGGATGTAATTAGAATTCAATTGTCAAATCCATCTATTTCTCAAGAAATTTACGATAATATCCGCGTATTTTTAAATTGTTATAAAGATCAACCTGAGGCTATGAAAAAAATTAATGAAATACTTGGTACAAAAGAGAGAGTAACGATAGTAGACCATATACTTGCTACAGATGCTTCAAGTACATGCGCAGTAGGAGGTATACATGGTAGTAGTAATCAATTATTTTATGCTTCTCCCGGGGCTACTGCTCCTATTCATGATGTTTTAATTGGAAATATGTAAAAAGATCTTAAATTAACAATTTCTTACATGTATATTTTTGAATAACATTTTATGTCTTAATTGTCTGGACTTTCAGCTTTTAGAAATTCTTGATATTGTTCATTTATTGCTTCGAATACACGTTTAGCAATGAATCGAGTTTCCGCTGCTTCACCTGCTAAACGATCGGGATGAACGACAAGCATAGCTTTCCTATATTTCATTTTTACTTGTTTCGGTTGAAGAACATCACCAAGGCCTATCTCTTTCCATTTGTTATTTACCCACAATACTTTATGCATAGTTGATAATAATGTCCTTACATTTCTTTTCTTTTTACTAGCATCGAATGCCCATTCGGTTAAATTCTTATCGTGATGTGTGCGTGCAGCATCCATCTCGTCACTCTCCTTACGGAGCATAGTATCACGCTCTTGTTTATCCTCTAATGCACGTTGAACATTCTCTTCAACTTGTGCCTCACGCTTTGCTGCAAGTTCAGCTCTATCTAATTGTACGGGTGCTGGTACAGCTACAGGAACAGGATTTGCTTTTATTGATTCAGTAGTTTTTGATAATGATGATATATTCTTTGACTGTGCAAATCCAAGATCTTCCACAGTAACAAAATTACTATCAGCATGATCAGGAGATACAGTAGATTCAAATTGAATTGTATTTTGTTGAGATATAGATTCTGTCGATGATGGTGAAGCCTGTTGTTGATGATTTGGTAGTTGCTTTTCTCCATTATATGTCCTATTATTAATAGATGAATTATCAGTACAATCACGAGATTCCCGTATCTTAGATGCAGCTTTAGCACCTTCCATACCACTTTCGGAATTAACTTTTCTTTTTAACCTTGAATAACGTTGACATGCATGCAGTGAAT
>JACKZZ010022965.1_pt1 | contig 10942 bp, 4 predicted proteins | sample 8027871 | NCBI WGS metagenome assembly JACKZZ01 (sample SAMN15724774, study PRJNA655200) | protist metagenome | isolation source: fluorescence activated cell sorting (FACS) single amplified genomes of... | place: USA: West Boothbay Harbor, Gulf of Maine | collected 2000-07-19
TGAGAAAATGTCAAAAATGTTACCACAAGGTGCGGTAGAGAATGCAATGGTTCGAGATGGTGTTGATCCTGGTTGGTTGTTTGAAAATCCTGAAACCGTCACATCAACGAAGAAGCCTGTAAAGAAAGGAGCTGCTGCCCCTGCTGCTGGTCCTGCTCCAGTAGCTGCTCCAGCTCCAGTAGCTGCCCCAGCTGCACCTCAAATTCAACAGCAACAACAACAACCACAACCACAAATGATGCAACAACAACCACAACCACAAATGATGCAACAACAACAACAACAACAGTATTATCAACAACCACCAGCACAAGCACAATATGGGGCTGCTCCACCCCAAGAATGGGTTCAAGTATGGAGCCCTGAGCATAATGCCATTTATTACACAAACATAAGAACGGGACAATCATCATGGTATGCTCCTCCAGGATTTCAACAATCAGCACCCCCTCCCGTACCTCAAGCACCTCAACAACAACAACGTCCAATTGCGACGGTATTATATGCATTTTCACCAACAGGACAAAATCCTCAAGAATTAGCAGTATTCCCAAATGATCAAATTGAAGTATATAATTTTGGTGCTGACGGTTGGCTTGCTGGTAGATTATTAAGAACTGGTGCTATGGGATTAGTACCAGCAAATTATACTCGTACATAAAGAAGTTCTTGTTCTAGAAGCAATTAATATGTAATACTTCGTTATTAGGATCACAAAAAAAGCTATGATGAAAAAAATTTTATTATATAAGTATGATAAGTGTTTTAGTTTTATATATATGTGTGTGTGTGCATATGTGTTTTTTGGATTTAGAAAGAGATGATGCATGACATATATAAATAAATATATATTTATTTACCGTTTTATAAATATAAAGAATATCTTATTACTATTACAAAAATGTAGAGATCCAACTATTCCAATCAGATCCCATATTATAGGTTGCATGAAGCCACATGGGAGGGAAATAAATGACATCCCCTTGTTCTAAAGTACATTTTCTCACAATATTGGCAACTTTTGGATATTCTTGATGATACCAATTTCTTGTAGTAATATTGGGGTCAAAATGAATTTGTTCCTTTGAAATTTCTGGTGGAGACAAAAACCACATCTTACGTCCATGTAATACTTCAAGAAATCCATCCCCATGAAAATGAAATGGAACCCCAGTCTCAGGTTTTGCGCAACCAAAACTCAATGTGGAATATACTGGATTTAAAGATAAGCATTGAAAAAAACCTCGATTGGATTCTAATTTCACGTAATTGTTCAGGAAATTATCCCAAGCTTCCCCTTCGTGATTTCCAAATAAATAAAATGTCTCATTTCCATACTTACTTACCGGGGAATCATCTGCAGCATATTCCGCCACGGATTTTTCAGTGAAAATACGTCCAGTATACGATACACTCGTGGATAATTTGATTCTCAAGTCATGTTGTTTCAATAGGGCTTCATGAGAAGTGAGGGTTCTGAAATGTTCTTGAATGGATGATAACCCACCACGAAATACTCCAGGTTTTTGCTTCCAAAATTTATTTTTGAATTCTTCGCAAGTTTCAAAGAATTCAAGATTACAAAAATCATCATTGCATGTTGATTCATCATGGATGACGTTATTGGATGAGGAAACCAAGGATACTTGTACGACAAGTATCAATAATGATGTTATAATTATCATTCCTTTTTTTTTTTTTTTGAACGAAAAAAGTACACCACAAATTTTCAAAAGACCTTTTAAAGATAAGCATGACAACAAGTAGCGATGCAGCCCGTTTAGGATACGACCCCGAGCACTTCAACGCTTGGTTGGAACGTACCAAGCTGTACTCGAGTGCAGGCACGAAGCAAGAAGAGGCAGTGTTCCAAGGAGGACACGCTCCAAAAGGCAAAAAAGCGAATTCGAAAGCGTACCAGCCCAAACCGCCCAATGGGATGGTGGATGTGCATCCAGACAAGATGCCTCTGCGTAATGAAGTGTTCGGTAAGATCCGTGAGGTGTTCAGAGTGCATGGCGCGAAGGAATTGGAAACACCGGTGTGCGAATTGAAACAGACGCTCACGGGAAAGTATGGCGAGGATTCCAAATTGGTCTATGACTTGCAAGATCAGGGCGGGGAATTGCTCAGTCTTCGGTACGACCTGACCGTCCCTTTTGCTAGGTACTTGGCAGAACATGGCGTCGATCGCATGCGTCGATTTCATATTGCTCGAGTGTATCGTCGTGATCATGCCCATGTGACCAAAGGTCGATTTCGGGAATTTTATCAATGTGATTTTGATGCTGCTGGTGAGTACGAGGATATGGTTCCCGATGCGGAATGTGTGAAGATTTGTTCTCAGATTCTGGATGCACTTGAATTTCACAAGTATAATGTTACTTTTGAAATTAAAATCAATCACCGTGCTCTTTTAGATGGCGTATTTGCACTTTGTGGAGTAACAGATGATCAATTTCGCATCGTATGCAGTTCGGTGGATAAACTGGATAAAGAGGAATGGGCTCAAGTAAAGGAAGAACTTCATAACGTGAAGAATGTTAGCCCGGAGATCACAGAAAAATTAGCCAAGTTTGTTTCTGATCCGAATACCGCAAGAAATATTGAGGCAATTGAAAAAATTTGTGAAGAAATGGGTATGAATGAATCTTGCAGAAAAGGTATTGACAGTATTCGAAAAATGATGGAATATTGTCGTTTAATGAATGTTCCAATGGATAAAGTACAATTTGACTTTTCCATGGCTCGTGGATTGGATTATTACACCGGAGTAATTTTTGAAGCAATTCTTAAAAAAACCGATGGAGCCCAAGAGGATGTGGGAAGTGTTGCTGGGGGAGGAAGATATGATAATTTAGTTGGTATGTTTTCCAAAAAAGGTAGAAAAGTCCCTTGTGTGGGGATTAGTCTAGGTATTGAACGATTGATTACCGTATTAGAACGGCTAATGAGTGATGCTGGACAATTAACCTATAGTGAAATTGATGTTTTTGTTGGAGCTATTGATGCTGGTAAATTTGAATCCTTGCCTCATCGAATGAATGTTAGCGCCAAATTATGGGACGCGGGTATTCGAACTGAATTCGTACATAAAAAAAAAGCCGGTAAACCAAATGATCAATTTTCTAATTGTGAAAAAAATCGAATTCCAATTATGATTTACTTTGGGGAAACGGAATGGGCCGAAAAAACTGTAAAGGTTCGTCAATACTTTTTTGATCGACCAAAAGATGAACAAGGATTTGCTCAACGAGAAGAACGTGATGTTCATTTAGATCAATTAATATCGACTGTGCAAAATATGTTGTTGAAAAAAGAATAATTTCTTCATTTTTTTTATATTTTTAAAAATTATAATTTTTATATTTTAAATTACCTACTACTAACTACCTACTACTACTACTACTACTACTTCTACAATGTTATTTATTCTCCTCCTTGACTTCTTTTTCTTTTTACTTGTTGTTGTTGTTGTTGTTGTAAAATGACTGCTTCATTAGCAAACAAAGAGGCAATGAAAATAAATAATGCACGTGATTTCACTTCAAGAATATCTTCCCATGATAAAAATATGGAACAATTCAATTTCAATGCTAAACTTACCACATATTTAGCATTTCTTTCACATAAATCCAAACCTTCCTCACTCTGAACGTTAATTAAAGCTGATGGAATAGCATGTTTCCAATTCACAATTCCAGGCTTTACGGCATCAATTAAGGCTAGTAAAAAATATCCATCTCTTATGGATGGATCCTTGTAAGAATTTAAATACTTAATTCCCTTATCTCCATTTAAACTAGATCGTTTTAAACTACTACGTAAGCTTCCTCGTTTTGATGAAGAAAATGAAGAAGACTTTTTATTTTTTTCTTCCTCATCTACCACGACTTTTTTTGATCCATCATCATGATCTCCATCATTAGTGGAAGATTCCATGGAAGAATTTGCATTTGTATTAAATTCAACCTCTGTCATGACCAATGGTCTTTCCACAAATCGAACAGAACTTTGTCGACCGGTTTGAGTGGATACCGTTTTATTTGGATTAAATAAATTTGAAAGTCGAACTCGTTCATTGGCCCATTTTAAAATATCCGCCTCACTAGTTTGTCCAATATTTAATGATTCTAACATGAAAATGGACGCATATCGCATAATTTGCCATAAAAGTCCCAATAGTAATTTACGATTTCCATCTACAATATCAAATGCACCTAAATTTACAATGGATAATTTTAATTCTTTTTGTGCGATTTCTAAAATAATATTGGCATTTTCCAACATTTGAAACTTATTCTCAGGACTTAACACACAACTAAATAATTCAAACACATCTAAATCAGGGGTATAATTTTGTAATACATGTAACATCACCACACCACTTTTAATATCCTTGAAAAGATTAGTAACATGTATTGTATCATCAGGATCATCACGTTGTTTTAGATTTAAAGAATTAATCCATGTACGTAAAATTCTTTCATCACGAGATTCATTGGAATCATATTCACGATGAAGTGCTAAAAGTTCTTCTTGTTCTTTTGAATTTAATAATAAATTCTCGGGAAGGTTATGATATTCCGTAAAAACAACTGCAGCACAAGCTAATTGTAAACGACGATCTTTCGATCGAAGGTTTTCCTTTCTTGTTGCATATAATCGAATCCCAACCGCTTGACAAGCAAAGGTTAGGTCTTCGAACAATGTTTCTACCTCCACCTCCGTAAGTTTGCCGGCTTGAGATGGATCATTCAATACCATTTGGGCCACCGAGGGAATTTCCTTACTAGGAAGTAATTCGAGAGGTTGTGCCCATAAACAAGCACAAAGGCAACTTCCAAAAATTATTGGGTTATGAGATAAATTTCCCCCAAATTGAAAAGATTCGAATCTTGGATGAAATCGTTTTGCGTGAAATCGAATCCACCTTAATAACTTTTCACTTTCATGGATTCCATCAAATTCATGAATGGTTTCTTCATCATGTAATAAATTCAATAATGGACGACAAGCTCCCACGGAGATGGGTTCAAATAAATCAAGTTGAAGAATTTCCCAAACAATGTGAAGTATCATTTTACATCGCAATGGAACATTTTCTTCTTCTTCATCTTCCACATTAATATTATTAGTATTTCGAGACATAAAATTAGCTCCCACTAAAAGTTCTCGGGTACATTCTTTTGGTAATTGACCACCTAAACTTCTAACAGCATTAATGGCCATGGCGTGATTCTCCAGAGCTAAGAATATTGCTCGATTTTCTTCTTTTTCACTCCCTGCTTGTTGAGCTAATGCATCCACTTCAATATTCATGGCACGTGGATCAATTGTTTCGGGTTCTACACGATTAATAAGTCTACAAAACAATAACCCGGTTCGACATGCTTCAAATAATCCACCCTTTTCATGTAATGCGGAGTAATGATAAGGATCATCTTCCTCATCCAATAAATTCCATAATTCTTGTTCGTTTTCTTCTTCTTGTTGTTCCTCCTCTTCCCCCTCAAATATTCTTCTTTTGGGAAATTGTGACATGAGTAAATCAATATGTCGAGTAAATGCAGCAACCACCTCTAAACTATGAGTAACTTCCCCCTGATTTTCAACATCCACCGTTAATCGATGACCAGTAGGTAATTTCCATACAGATTCTCCAGAGATGGAATTATTATAATATTCACGCCCTTTATCATCCTCCAAAGCAATCCAAGCATCTTTAATGGATTTTGGTCCTCCCAATCCAGCAGGTTTACTCCAACTTTTCTCACCAGTTTTGGAATTTACATAAAATAATTTCCCAGATTTTGGATCTTTATATTGCTTCCAAGCATCTGGTGCAGTATTTCTTTTGTTGGTTTGATCTAATGCTTTTTCTAAAATTTTCATAGAATTTGTTTGGGGTGATTCTAATATTGCTTGATGACTACCCGATGATCGTTTTCCTGTTTTAGTATTGCTTTTCATGGATCGTTTTTTAGAAGTGGGTTCTTCCTCTTGTTTGGGAGTAAATTTGTCTTGTTGCGTTCGTTTCATGGAGGAGGAAGAAGAAGCATCAATTTCTTCTCCAGCTGCTAATTTCTTTTTATGATGTAAAGCTTTTCGATTTGCCACGGCTTCTTTTGCTGCATTGGCTAACTCCTTATTGTTTTGTTCAACATGATATACCTCATTTTCTTGTGGTTCTTCTTCTTGCTGTTCATTTTTTTCGTTTTCTTCCCTATTTTGGAATGATTCTTTTTCCACTGTTCCTTCTTCTTCTTCTTCTTCTCCTTCTTGGAAATCTGGAGGTGCATCCCATTGAGAAACGCCAGTTTGTTCATTGTAATAATAATATTGTGTAGAGTTTGGATCATATCTTTTTGACCATACTTTTCTAGTACCAGTTGATGTAGGACGAGTCCATGTTGATTCTTTCGTAGATGAATTATAAAAGTAAGTTTCCCCAGATGCAGAATCAAGTACAGCACGCCAACCAGATGGAAGTTGTTCTTCTTCTTCTCTTTTAATATCCTCGTTATTCGATATTTCTTTCACTTGATTTCCTTCATTTTCCGTACTACCACCACTAGTAGCATTGGTAGATTTCTTTTTCTTTTTCTTTTTCCCACTACCAGTAGTATTAGAAGTAGAAATTGTTTGAGATGAAGTGGATTCTATCATATCTTCCTTTGGTCTTGTCCAAGTCGTTTCTCCGGTTTTTCGATTATGATAATAAGTTTTACCTGATTTTTTATCTTGATGTTCTTTCCAATTTGTTGGTAGGGGAAGTGACTTTAATAATTCTGCCTCCTCCGCTGCTTTTTTCTTTGCATCACGAATTTTCCTTTTATATTCTCGTTCTTCCTGTCGATTTTGTTCTTGGAGTTGTAATTCTTCCTGTAATTGTCTTTGTTCTAAATCCCCAGCAGCTTTTTGTCTAGCTTCTTCAATTTTTGTTAGGGCTTCATCTCGTTTTCTCATTGCATTTTGTAAAGCAATAAGTCTCATTTGTTTTACACGAGATCGTTCTCGGAATCCACGGAATATTCTTTGAATGGTTAATGCCGCCACATTTTTTCTTGGAAGTACTTTCGTTAATGCTAATACCCAACGATCTCGATCTTGTTGATCAATGGCTTCAAATCGATATGATTTTGCCCCAACGATTCGAAGGGTGAAATATGTCAGTTTATCCTTACTACTTGTTGATTCGGAATGAACTGGAAATACGGAAAGTAAAGAGGAAAAAGGAATGCGATGAACATTGGGAGTTTTCTTTTTTGGATCATAATATTGTACTTCACCAGCCATATGACTTAAAATAGCAAATCTTGTTTTCCATAAATGTAATGCTCCGGATACACCGGTTTCACTTCTTTTTTTTAAATACCCACTAATATCTTCAGCATTATGAAAAACTTCTTCCAATGGCATGGCTAATTCACTCGAGCTATCATGTAACCCTCCCCTGGAGGAAGAACTACTCATGAAACGATTATGATGACTACCTTCTGTAGTACCATTGTTGTTGGTAGGTAGATTTGTTTTTTTCCTATTAGAAGTAGTGGATGCTTTAAGTAATTGGGTTACAAGATTACCTTTTTTTTGGGTACTTATTAATTGAGTTGAGGATGACCCAGAACCAGCAGCGGTAGATCGCTTTCTTGGAGGTGGAGTAGTATGTTGTGCATCTAATGGAACAAAATTCCCCCCTCGTTCACTTGTCATGCCTCTTCTTTGTGCTACCACAACACCATTAATTTGATCCTCACGACGTTTTCTTAATGCCTTACGAGCAGCATGGGCGCGCCAACAATTTTGAATTTTTACACACAACATGGTTTTTCCCTGTTGACCAGCTTGACGGAAAGCATCCATCCATCGTTTTGCATCTTTGGGAGACTCAGCCAAGAAAGAAATACATACGGAATGAAACGTGGGTTTTTTCTTCCCAAGTAAGTCTGTTTGGGAGGAAGATCTTCGATTGGAAGAATCCCCGCCATCCACACTAGATCCTCTTCTTGGTCTACGAAATGATCCAAAACCAGAGGAAAATATATTTTTAAAAGAAGCTTTTTTGGTAACATCACTATTTGCTTCTTCTTCTTCCCCACCAGATGCGGCTTCTTCTTCCTCTACTACTCCATCCACGGGAAATGAGTTTGATTCAGTACGAAGCTTCCTATTATTATTATTATTATTATTATCATTATTATCATCTTGTTGATCGGCACCAACGGTATAATCCCCAATATGAGCATCATCCAATCCAGAACTAATAAAGTTAAAGTTTAATTTAGCATGATCCTCAAGTAATACATACACGTTAAATCTACGCCCCACATATCGTCGTCTAGTATAACCAACAAGACGCACTGCAAGTAAGTGTTGAAAGATGACATGTTCGGAATCATCCCCAGCATTGGAAATATCCTTCCCTCGATAAATAAACAACGAGCGTAACATCGAACTAAGCACAACATGTTGGTATCGCCAAATTCGTCGATTATTCACAAGCCTGCTTTGTACCTTGATTCGCAACACACCTCGATACAAGATGGGCGGTTCAAGGACAGCACGAGTGTTATAGATATTCCACGGCCGACTAAATAGAATTTGAAGAATATGTGAATGCTTCTCCTCAATCGCCGCATCCAACGGCGTCTTCCCGTCCATCGAAGGCAACAAAGGATCCCCACCAGCCTCCAGCAACGTGACTACTGCATCCAAATTCCCAGAGAAACAGGCCCAATGCAAGGGAGTGTCCCCACTGCGATCTTTCGCATTAGGATCAGCCCCTGCCCTCAGCAGAGCCTGCATGATGGCCACAGACCACATGGCTCCTGCTCGGTGAATGAGACGAAATCCGTCTTTGTCGGCAGCGTCGAGGACTAGGGCACGTTCGGAGGGATTGGGGATGTCTTTGAGGAGGCTTTCCAGACGGGGCATGTCCTGGGCCTGGACACAGGACTGGAGTTCGGGGAGGAGCGAGGCTGCCATTTTTTGTTATTAATTTTTTTGTGTTTGCGTTTTCTGCTTTTCAGAATCAAAGAGTACACAATAATAAACAATATACAAAAAGAATGAACCGAGTTCTTGGATGGCGTCGTGCATTGTCGTATGGTCAACGTGAACGATTGGCAGAAGAATATTTGCAACAAAGAGAATGGACAGTGGAAAGATTACTTCAAAGTCGTCGAGCGTTAAAAGAACACACTGGATATTCAAAACAATTACAAGTGAATTGGATTGGTCAAGAAGAATTTGTAGTAACGGGAGTACGAGAAATGGCAAAAAGACAAGTTGGCTCACTGTTAGTATGCGATGGATTAGAATCAGCTAGTCGTAAAAAGTTTTTGGGTATTTTAACAGAAAGAGATTATTTACAAAAGATTGTGGTAAAGGATCTATCTTCTAAATCCACGAAATGTAAGGATATTATGACTCCTCGAGATCATCTTTCAGTGGTTACTTTAGATCACACTTTATATGAATGTCTTTACTTATTTGAACATGCCAATTTTCGTCATCTTCCAGTTATTGTACAAAGAAATGATTTAGGGGAGGAAGAGGAAGATGTGATTGCCGTCATTTCTCAACGTGATTTAGTACATGAATTTCGTAAATTTCATGAAATAAATCTTAAATATCTAGAAAGTTTTGTGGATTTTCCTGTTTGGTAATAATAATAATTTATTATTATCACATATATAATATATATATATATATATTATCTTTTTTCTTCCAACCTTGTTTTTCTTAAAATGGACGTACTGGTTCACCTCCAATCAATACTTTACCAGCACCTTCTGGTAATTCCTCCTCTTCCTCATTTTGTACTCCTCCCCAACCATCACCATCCTCTTGAGCTGCTTCTTCTGCTGCAGTCCATGAAGTTCTTGTAAATCCAGCAGAATGGAATAACATGAGTAAAAGATGACCTACAATCCAAATAATCATTAAAATTCCTTGTACGATGGTATCTAATTGTTCCCAAAAAGGAATATGAGAATTATCATCAGGTATTTGTGTAATTTGAAATCCAAGACTTGACCCACCAGTAGCAGCAACAAAAATAAATACGTTCCAAAAACTACCAAAGGTCAATAAAGCAAAAGCAATGAGCATGTTATAATCCATCCAAGTTAAATAGGAAATTTTTGGTAGATTGGTCATCATGACAAACTTAAAAGCAATTAGGGTAAGTAATAGGGTTAAACTAGTGGACATACGAGTTCCAACATCTTGTACTTCCAATCCTGCGGTGCACATATTTAACAAAACCAGAGTAAAGGTAATAAACGTATAATTCACCAAGTAAAACTTTGCATTACGTTCTACCCACAAGGTAATGGATCCAACATTGTTTCCATGTAAATTAATACGATACCCATACATGTTCCATTCCGCTGATCCCATTTCCACAAATCCATGACTCACGGATTTTTCCCCAGCCCAAGGTGGAGAAGTACTGGGCCATTCATTGGTGAAATCATATTCCATGGAAGCAACTTCAAAAGGAATCGTTAAGACGTGTCGATCAAAGGGGAATCGATTCAATCTTAATGGACAACGAATTTTAGCAATCCAATTAATGTTGTGAGAGATTTCTCCATTTTTAAAGTTAATTTCTGTGGAAAGATCTTGAATATCTTGCGTATCTGCAGTGGAAAGCAACATGTTTGGAATTAACGCTTTTTCTTGATAATCTTCTGCTTTAATGGTAATGAAAGTATCTTTTTCATTACTATTGGCAAATCGAAAAGAACCATCCTTCTCTTTAATTTTATAGGCAATTTCCATGTAAAGATCAACACAAACTTGTTCTGTGACACTATCGATATCCAGAATTTCACAACGAGTGGAAACCCCAAGTTTTATGTGATTGTCGTTTCCCTTGGATTGACCTGCATTATCATTTTCGTCATCTTGTTGTACATCGACAACTAAAGGA
>JACKZZ010019547.1_pt1 | contig 10939 bp, 3 predicted proteins | sample 8027871 | NCBI WGS metagenome assembly JACKZZ01 (sample SAMN15724774, study PRJNA655200) | protist metagenome | isolation source: fluorescence activated cell sorting (FACS) single amplified genomes of... | place: USA: West Boothbay Harbor, Gulf of Maine | collected 2000-07-19
ACGACCAGTTGTGCGAACATCATAAACAACACCTTCACCAGCTTTACAAGTACTTGCATATCTTACTTTTGTACATGAATCAATAGAATTTCGTGGTCGATCTAAAAATGTATATGGTTTATCGGGTGGACATGGTGTACATATTGGATTGATACCACCTTTACTATAATAATTGGTTGAGCATTTGGTACATGTTTTTATTTTTGGTTTGCATATACATTTCTCACTATTACTACATTTTTCTGTTGATTTTGTGTTGATATTCCATCTATATTTATTAGTATTACTATGATAAAAACATCCAGGTGGATCACTCGACGTACTCCTTCGGCGTCCATATCCTTCATTTTTATCAATATTATTCTTCCTATTATATTCAGCTGCTGCTTTACATTCTGCTTCTGTTGTTATTTTAGATAGACCACTACATTGTGATGCATATCCAGATGTAAACATAATTGGAGAACCTTCACCAGCTTTACAAGTAACATCCTTACCAGTTACACCTAAAATCACAAGATAATGCGAGATTAGCAACAACATAATCATATGGATTACTTTCATTTTTATCGTACGTAACAACAAAAATATGTTGATTATAATTTGTTGTAATAATAAATGCAGTCAAAAATTTCCACAAAATCCAAAAAAATTCCAAAAATCAATTTCTTTTAATTCTTTCAAAAATGCAATATAAAATTTACAAAACAAGAAATTAATCAGTTCCAACGTATGTATAAATCTTACCTTTATGATATCAAAAACAACAATAAGATCAATAAAATTATTGTACTGAAACGTAATAAGAACAATGGAAGTAATAACAAACTCTTTTCATTTACACACACACACACACCTCTTGTAAAATCTCTTTAGAAATTTTATAAAAAAAAATATTTTTACGAGACGAATTTCAATGGTATTTACCTGCTAAATTTATGATCGTAAAATTATGTTTTTTTATTGGCGTGTAAATGTGGTTTTAAAACATAATATTATACACAATTTCCTTAAACTATACTAATTAATATGGAAATAATGAAGGAAGTTCATTCTTCTTGTAATTACCTATTAATATTGACGAAATAGTAAATTATTTATTGTATTGATATGTATTTAATTGTTTAATATGTTAAGGGATTAAGTTAGAGAGAAATTTTAAATAGCATATGAATAGCATTACGATCCGGGAGTAAATTTGTTTGAGATTAAATCGATATTGAAAAATAGCAGGTAAATAGCATGTAAATAGCATTATATTATTTGTTTTTTAATCACGTTTCTCCCCCCTCCTTTTTTTTCAATCTCGTTGTTTTTTTGATCTTTTGTCTTCATTTTTTAAATTTCCTTAATTCTATTTTTAGAATCACCTGCTTCTAATGTTAATCTGTTAATCCTTCCAAATTCACTCCTTAAAACCTTAAAACTGAATGTGCCGACTTTTCGCTTTTCGGTCTTCGGTGGTCGGGAACGTTTTGTTTATAAGAATCGAGGCCTAAATTTTATTTGTGTAGAATTTGTGATCTTAAGATTACAGTGATTGCACTTAATTGAGATTTTGAGATGTTTTCACAAAATGCAAACCAGCAACCCAGCAAACTCACGAACCACATGTGTCCAACAGATTAGTAGAGATTTTAGCAGACAGATAGTAAAAGATGCAAATGGAAATAAACTATTAACTTTACATGATAGTACTCCCTCTCTCCTCTCTCAGGTGAGACTGGTGAGCTGGTGAGAGATTGTTTCAGGTCGGCAGTCGGCAGATGAACCAGATGAAAAGTCTGAAAAAATAAAAACCACACACATAAAAAAGTAAAAAGTTTAATCAATTTTAATTAATCCCCCGTGGGTAAAATTTAAAATTTACACTTTTAACGCGGCAACGCGGCAACCATTTTTTAGATCACTGTCTTCCACCTCTTTATTTTTTACCCTGCGCCTTTGCACTTTTACTCTCTCCTCTCTCCACTCTCTACTTTACATTTAATACATTGGCAAACAAAACCATAATCACGTAATTTAAATTGACGTTCTTCATATGGCAAATTACAATCGATGTATGAAAATGATAATTCTTCTCCAATTTCAATTGGTCGAACTGCTTTTACATTTGCTTTTAAAGGTTCATTTGGATCATCATCCCATTCTATAACTATATTTGGATCACAAGAATGATTCATACAACAAATGATAGTAAAAAGTGCTGTCCCATCTAATGGTGGAAAATATGATTTTAAATCTCCAATTGATAATGTATTTGCTGCAAAATCCTCTTCTGTTCCAGGCACAGGTATGATTGGTATCAATTCTGATATATCTACTACATTATTATTATCGTTCCTGTTTGTATTCCCACTATCTGCAAGAGTAGTATCGTTACCTTCTTTACGTTCATCATCGTTTTCTGATCCTTCGATTTGTTCGTCTTCCTCTTGCTCCTCACCTTCTTCATGCTCCTCTCCATTCCATATTCCATATTGTTCAATCTCCTCTAATATTGGTTCAATCGTTTCAAATATTTCAGGATCCAACATGATTTCATCTTCGTCATCATCATCATCAACAATATTATTATTTCCTATTACTTCGTCATTATTATTATTATTATTTGATCCTTCTGCTTCATCAGTATTATCATTCGATAACAATATTTCTTGTTGTTTTTGTATTAAATCTTTCACAATTGGTGATGTTTTTCGTACACCTAAGTTATTTTGTTCAAACATACCAATAATACAACCATAATATTCTATATTAAATAAAGAATCAAATATATTTTCCGTTATAATAATTGCATCTTGCTCCTTATCGTATCTCTTCTTTGTTTCCTCTTTTTCTATATATAAAATAGCTTTCTTTAATAATGTAAAACTTTCCAATGATAAATTATATACAGTTGTTGCTAATGTTTCTTTCTCTTTTAAATCGGAAGTATCTTCTGGCCATACTATTTCCCACCATGGTTTTGCATGGAAACGTTTATAATGATTCTTTGCAAGTTTTATTATTACATCGTTGCCATCATGACCGTTGTCCTTCATCGCACGATAACTAGTTTTATATTTTTGAATAATTTGACAAATCACTTGAAAAGCTAATAAAAATATTTCATTTGTCTGAATTGCATGTATTTTAAAATGAAATAATGGATGATCTGTATCATCTATAGGCCCTGTACATTGTATCATATGTCCATTGGTATTGATATCATCGTTTAAGCATTTAGTGGAACAATATATTTCCCCACAATTGTGTTTACAACATATGATACTAGTCTTATTTGTATCAATAAAATCTTGACGTGATATACGTTTTGCTAATAAATTCATTTGTTGTTCAATAGTTCCAACATGTTTTTTACAATAATGACAAATAGCAACATCTTGTTTATTTTCTAAAGCTTGTAAACATACTATTGGCCTTTCCTTGTATACAATTTCATTTGCTGTTATTGGTTGTGTTGCTAATACATATTTTCCTTTATCTGTTGTTGGTGGTTGTATTTTAAAGGATGGTAATTTACATTTTTTTTCTGGTATTGATGATGGATTATTGTTGTTGTTATTATTATTATTATTATTATTATTATTATTATTAATGGTTGTTGATTTACGAACATGATCATTAACATGTACACTTGTTGTATTTGTATTACGATACGATGCTAATATTTCATCGTAATATTGCATCATGTTGTTATTACCATCGACTGTGAGGTTCATCGTGGATGTTCCTGTTGTTTTTATTTTTGTTTTGTTTTCTATTTTTTCTATTTTTTCTATACCAGGTATATTATATGTCCAATGTAAATCAATACAATTATTAAATTATTTGTGGTCTTTCTTGAACAAAAGTTAAATCAAATCGAACAATATAAAAAAAAATAACTTCTTTTCTTCTTTTTTTGTTAAAAGCCGTGAGATCTTTTTATTAAGTACAACTTATATTTCCATTTAAGATATACACAACAGCTACTTTTTTAGTATATCATAAAACACACCTATCAACTGTGTACCCAAAAAAAAATGTGCATAAAAAATTAATTTGTTGGATGATCGATCAATATTAGAACAATACTAGATAGTCTTCTTGAATGTGGTGTATGTATGTGAGTAGAAACAACATATAAAGTAATTTATCTATACCGTAACCGATTCTTTATTGCAATTAACATCATTGATACATATTGCAATAAAAGAAATATTTATATATATCCACGAAGACCGCATATACAACAAGAGGAAAAAAAAAATTTTGTAAATATTGGAAATCATCTTATTAATAATTATATAATTTAATAATATAATTATATTAATTTAGAACAAATGGCAAGTTTAACGAAGAAAATAAATTATTATCAAACATGGAAAGAAAATATTAAACGATCAATTGGAAAATCAAGGAAAGTACGTGGAGGAAATTATGTACAAATTGCTACCGTAGATGCAAATAATAATCCAACAAATCGAACAGTAGTGTTTCGTGGATGGCTACCTTTAAATAATGGGAAAGAAGCATTGAAAATGATAACAGATTCAAGGAGTGAAAAAGTGAAGCATATTCAATTAAATAATAAATGTGAAATGGTATGGTGGTTTTCAAAATCTTCGGAACAATATCGTATATTTGGTGAATTGGGAACAATTGGTGAAGAAAACACAAATCAAGATTTATTAATTGCTCGTAAACAACAATGGGGTAATTTAAGTGATTCCGCAAGAGAACAATTTTATTGGACAACACCTGGTATAGAATACACAGAAGTTGATGATGATTCAAAGATACCAAAAGGTGGTCGAGATGTTGAAACAAATAAAGTTTTACCACCACCATCAAATTTTCTATTATTATTATTATATCCAATGGAAGTGAAATATTTATGCTTAAGAGATAATTATTCACAATTCGATCAATTAGTAGTTGTAAAAAAGGAAGATGCGGAAGAGAATGATGGTAATTTAAAAAGTGAACAAGGTGATGGTGTATTAGAAAATGAAAAGAAAGAAGTGTGGAAGAGTACTCGTGTTAATCCATAGTAGTCTATATCTCGTGTCGTTTGTGTTTCTCGTTTCATAAGAGGCTCAAAACCTGGTACCTGGTATAGTAGTAGCCGATCTTTTCACAGGCCAAGCGTCTCTCTGTGTTATAATTTTTATATCAATCCATTATCTATATTATATAAACGTACGCTTATGTTCATTTTTTATTCCTACCCATTACAAATTCTTCGTACGAAGTAACTCTCAAATGAGAATACAGTGTGACAGTGTGACTGAGCCAATATTAATATCTACAAAATCCCACAAAATGTGTCAATAATTCCTGTAACAAGAAATTACCGAGGAGGTAAAATAAAAATGTTATCAAACTTTCTGTTGATGAAAAATATGAAAGAGAACGGGGAATAAAATTGTACCAAGTGAGATATATATATATATAATAATCAATCTAATTTCTGGTCTAATTTATCTCAGATGCATATATATATATGTCCTCTTACTTGATCACAAAGGAGGCGTGTAAAGGAGGCGTGTAAAGTGTAAAGTAGGTCGCCTGTCAATCAAAAAAGTCGTCGGAAAAAAAACAAAGTCGCATTTTTTTTAATTCAAGTTTAAGGTGAAAGACACATCTCACATATCTCCTATCAAACCCCGAAATCAAAGTACACCCCTTCGTATACTATTCGCATTACAGGCAAATACCATTACGCATTTCATCATGTCCATCATCACATTGAATAAAGAATAAATCAACTAAAAATGGATTGTTTTAGATATACAACATATATACAATACATTACAAACAACAACGTAGAAAAAAAAAACACAGGTTCAATGGATGAATATCGAAACATTATTGAAGATGGATAACACGAATAAGAATAAAACGGAAGAAACGAAAAAAAATTTCGAAGATGTGAAAAAAAATTTAAACATGATTGATAAGTTGAAAAATAAATTACAAGAAATTACAAAACAAAATGGACTTCAAGGACCGTTATTATATGCAAATGTAAACAATATCAACGAAAACAAACCAATACCAATAAAAAAGAAATATCCAGAAATGTTCTTTCATATACAACACCTATATTTTAGCCGAACAAATGTAAAATGGACTATAAATGGTGGTTACAATGCTCAATTAAAACTTGGTAAATTAAATCCAACTAAGTTAACAAAATATTTTATTAATTATCAAGAAATTATTAAAACATTTGAAGAAAAAACTAAAAAAATGGCAACTGATAACAACAATGATAACAACGATGAAGCAAAGAAAGATATACGACCAAAATATTTCACAGATTCATATGGTTTAACAATTCTTTGGTTAAGTTTCATATATAGTACAATAGATGAAATGGAAAATGCTATAAATATAGTCAATACTTATTTAACTGAAAAAATTGATCAGACAAAATATGAAGATAAAATTAATAAAGAATTTAAACAAAAACAACAACAACAACAACGGAAACAACTAAATAAACAAAATGATAATAATGGAGAATATGGAAAATGCTGTAAAACGATACGTGATTTTCTTAAATCTGGAAAATATATACCAAGAGACTTGTTTACATCACTCAATAAATTGTATAGCTTTTATTTTTTTTCACAATTTATAAATTTCGACATGTATCAAAAAGAACAACTTGATGAAATTTATGAGTTGGAAATAAATAAAAAAACTGATACAAATAAAGAAAATATTGATTTAGATATAATCAATACAACTAATGTAAATCGTAATTTGAAATTTTATTATCATGAAAGTAATGATAGCAATGAAGCAAAATTGACGATAGCTAAAAATGCATATAAATATATCCAAGAAAATACGAAAATGTCTTTTGCATTTCAATTTGAAATATTAAATTTAGCTCATCATTATGATAATATGGATCGTGAAAGTTGTGCTAGGTTGAACAAAATACAATATTTTCCATCATCTTTATTTGGTAATAATTTGCCGAAGGCTTTAATTACAAAACCGACTAATTACAAACGGAGATTGGCTATATTAAAAATTGCGTGTGGTGTTGGTGTCATAGGCGCGGGTCTAGATTTTTTATCGGAAGCTGGTGATGGTAATGCTAATGCTGACACTAAGCCAGGGTTCCAGAGACACAATACAGAGAACCTCAACAGATGAAAACGTATAAGCACGGGAAAATATGGAGAGCAGAGAAAGAGAGGGTAAAAAGGATTAAAAGGATTAAAAACCCGGCCGGATCCAAAGAAAATTGAAAATTATACGAGACACGAGACGAACGAAACACGAAACATTTTTGCAAAAATTCTGCGCAGTACAATACGTATTTGATATTTTTAAATATAAAATATTATATGATGGTATTATATGACGTCCAGCGCGTTCAACGTACGAACATGAAGGAAGGGTAGAAACCTACTCGTGCTTCTAGAGTATTAGTTTGCAGAGGTGCATTTTAGAGCTTTACTATATATGATACGTAGTATCATAGGATAGAATATTATTCTTGTGCGATTGAGTAATTGAGAGCATATTACGAACGTACTTAACACGAGAAGTGTAAAATTATTATAACTTACGGTTCGTAGATTTTAACCATATCATTTTTATTTTTATACTGATGGTTAAAATCTCTAAATTATATACGTAGGGGTTTTTATATATCTTCTGTGTAAGATATCATTTTTTTTATCTCAAAAATTTTAATTTTTTAATTTTTTTATGTTGTACATTGTACACTCTCTTCTTTCTATGTTTGCAAATCTCTCTCTCTACTCTCTACCCTCTCTACTACGCCGAACTTTTTCTACGCCTCCTGAGGAGGGATGCCGATTTTTTTGGTGGTAAAGTATCATCATTAATATCTGTATCTCCACTTATCAAACTAGTATCATCATCGTTTTCTACCTTTCTTTTAACTTCTTCTTCAACTTCTTCTTCTACATTTTTTGCATGTTTTCCTTTAACAGGTGCTTTTGAATCACATTTATCCATTGATATTGCTTTCATTTTTGGCGGACAATTATTATATATTTTAGGTTTTGCAATACCTGGTGCTTTACAACATTGTTTTCCATTTGGCTCTGGCTTAACATCTTTTTCCTTTTTCACTTTCTTCTCCTTACATTTTTCTATAGGATATTCAGCAGCTCCTGCTGGACATTTTTTATCAAACAATGATGGACTCTTTGCATTTTTCGATTTACAACATACTTCGCCATTATCATCACTATTATTCTGACATTTGGCTAATGGAAGTTCATTTGTCTTTGATGGGCACTTGCCTTTAAATAACATAGGTGGTATACCATTTTTGTAACAGCATTTAGTTCCTGCAGGTGCAGACGAACCACTTTCTTCATTTCCGGGACCGCTTGAGCCAGAGGAACCACTTTCCATATTTCCAGGACCGCTCGAGCCGGAGGAATCATTTTCCATATTTCCAGGACCTGAGGATCCAGAGGAACCACTTTCGTTTCTAACAACATGTCTCATTTCCACAGTTTGAGGTTCTACCTCGTTATTTTTAGGCTCATCTGATGACGGGTTACATGTAGCAGTCATATCATCGAATATACAGTTTGGCAAGTTATTGCATGTAATTTTACGTTCACTTTGTGGAAAAATATCATTGATATATTCATCATCTTTAGTTAACAAACAACGTTTAATTTCTTTCATTGTTGGCATTTGGTTGATTTTTTCTGGACTGATCATCTCACCTTCAACATAACGCGCATCAAAATATGCCATGTCTGGATGTAAATCATACTCCGCTTTAGCGAACCAATTCTTGCTTTGCCGTTTGAGACCACACTTTCCAACCTCAAGCTCTCCATCGACATTCAACACACACCAACGACATCCATCGCGGCATAACATACCATTCTCTTTCAATTCCCATTCTCCAAAGTTATGTACATCACCAGGGCCAGCTAAGCCGCCAACCTCTGCCATATTTGCTAACTCTTTCAACATCGTTCCTTCCGTGTCGCAATTTTCTAATGTGATACTACCACCTTTATGATCTTTATTTGTAACGCAAAGGTTGTCCTCCATATTTTTAACAACCCAACGTGTTGTTTTTACGCCCTTTGCATTAATAAATGCTCTCTGTTCACCTTGGTATATTTGAGATAAATCTTCACCATCTTTACCTTTCTTTTGATCAACTGGAATCCATACATCGGATACACCATCACACACGTTCAAGCCTAGTGCTTTTGGTACAATTGTTTTCTTTAAACTGCTTATCTCAATAAACGACTCAAAAACACTATTGTCATCGTTATCATCCAAGTTAATTATTGATGTAAGGAAATCACGAGATTTAAATCTCATATTAGATGTTTTCCGCCTGGCAACAATTGATTTTTTCTCACTTGTTGAAGTGGAACCTTTACGATCATTATTTGCCCTTACTACACAACAAGCGATACTTGATGGTCCTTTACAATTACTGTCATGGTATTCACCATTTTGACAATATTTTGGATTCGTTTTATCGAGACATTTTCCCATCATATTTTTAATATCTTTTGGTGTACACATTTTATTGAGATATTTAGTAACATCTTCTTTCTTTTCTACAATTTTCGTTGTCGCAGGTTTTGCTTTAACAGGTGCTTTTGAATCACATTTATCCATTGATATTGCTTTCATTTGTGGTGGACAATTGTTATATATTTTAGGTTTTGCAATACCTGGTGCTTTACAACATTGTTTTCCGTTTTTCTCTGGCTTAACATCATCTTCCTTTTTCACTTTCTTCTCCTTACATTTTTCTAGAGGATATTCTATAGTATAAGCTCCTGCTGGACATTTTTTATCATACAATGATGGACTCTTTGCATTTTTGGATTTACAACATTTTTTCTTACCATTATCATCATCATCATTGTTTGGACCTGGACCTGATGAATCATCGTTTGTACATTTGTTTAATGGCATTTCAATCATTCCTCTAGGACATTTGTTTTTGAATTTCTCTGGTGTTTTAGACGTACGTTTTTTACAACATTTATCATCATTGTCACCATCATTATCATCATTGTTTGGACCTGGGCCTGATGAATCATCGTTTGTGCATTTGTCAAACGGCAATTCTTTCATGGTTGCTGGACATTTTTTATCGTGCAATGTAGGAAGCATACTTTGTCCCGTTTTCTTTCGCATTGGCTTACAACATTTTTTTTTCTTACCATTATCATCATCATCATCATCATTGTTTGGACCTGGACCTGATGAATCATCGTTTGTACATTTGTTTAATGGCATTTCAATCATTCCTCTAGGACATTCATCATTGAATTTTCTTGGCTTCTTAGCATTACGTGATTTACAACATTTTTCAACATCATCTTCCGGACCAGATGGATCATCTGGAGGCGATAAAACGCATTTTTGAGTACCACAACAACGAATTTTCATATCCTTAGAGGATGGAATAGGAGGTTTGATTTGAACCATTTTCCCACCTTTTTTAATACATCCTGGATTCTTACATAGACTAGTTGGACAATAAGCCACAAAAGGATCTGTGATTTCATCATCCACACCTTCACAGGCTTCCAATTTTCTTTCCTTGTAGTCAGTTGGACAAGACATAGTATCGAAACGCAATTGTTTAGGATGCAATTCGAAAGGTTGTTTTTTATGAAAGTATTTAGGAGCTTCACAGCATGTGCATGTTCCAGATTTGTAGCCACCTTTACAATGGTTACTATCATAATTACAATTTATTAATGCTTGCTCCACTTGTTCCAGCCCAATACCCCATTTTTTTACTTTTTTTTTCCCACAAAAAATCCATACCGAATTTCTCCATAATTTACATTTCGGGTATTTATGTAACGCATCCTCTTCACACTCATCATCGTCATCATCATCATCATCATCACCGTTACCTGTGATTCCAGATGGGCCAGAGTCATCAGTA